>JAEEGL017298602.1_pt1 | contig 47716 bp, 43 predicted proteins | sample 9134231 | NCBI WGS metagenome assembly JAEEGL01 (sample SAMN16246548, study PRJNA631951) | gut metagenome | biome: gut microbiome; feature: rumen; material: fiber-attached | host: Bos | place: Iran: Karaj | collected 2018-10 | reverse complement strand
TTATAAAACTATATTGCAATAATAAAACAAAAATGATATAATAATACTATATCCTGACACCATAGATTTTAAATCTTAGGTGGAAGATATGGTTAAAATATTAAGATTTATTTGCCATATCTATTTGGATATGGCATTTTATATGAAAAAAAATAATTTAATAAAATTGAATATTGTAGTTGCAGTATTATTGATATTACTTCCTGTTGTTACATCGATAATATGCCTTGGCTTTGGAAGATTAAATATTCCACTTGGTGATATTGTTGATTATTTTTGTGGAAAAGAAATACTAAAAATGCATTCTCTTACACTTGCAAATGTACGTATACCAAGAATCATAGCAGCTGTGTTAGTTGGTGCATCACTTCCACTTGCTGGACTCATTTTCCAATCATTTTTTTCAAATCCTTTAGCTACACCAGATACTTTAGGGGTAGCAAGTGGTTCGAGTTTTGGTGCTGCACTTGCTATACTTCTTGGCTTTAATATTTTTGGGATAGAGTTTACTGCATTTATATTTGGTATACTTACAATTGTGATAACAGGAATTACAGGACTTAAAAGAGATGAATCGAAACAAACTATAATTCTTGCAGGCATAATAGTTGGCTCACTTTTTCAAAGTCTTACTTCTCTCGTTAAATTTGTAGCTGATACTGATACTGTACTTCCATCAATTACATTTTTTCTTATGGGAAGTTTTCAGTCTATAGGAAAAGAAACCTTGATTGTAAGCGCACCAATAATTTTTATTTGTATATTAATTATATTTTTACTTAGATGGAGAATCAATTTACTTACAGTTGATGATGAAGTTGTAAAAACTATGGGTATAAATATTACACTTTTGAGAATGGTTGTGATAATTGCGGCAACTATTATAACAGCCATTTCTATAGCTATGGCAGGTCAAGTTGGTTGGGTTGGACTTATAGTTCCACATTTTTGTAGAATGCTTGTTGGAGAGAATCATACAAGACTTGTTCCATTTACAGTTAGTATAGGAATTTGTTTCATGGTTATAATAGACACTATAGCAAGATCAATGTTTGCTGCTGAAATTCCTATATCAGTTCTCACATCACTGATTGGCGCACCATTTTTTATATATATGATTAGAAGTAGGGCAGGTGCAAAACTATGATGATGAATATAAAAGTAAATAATTTATCATTTTCATATGGCAAGCATATAGTTTTTAAAGATTTAAGTTTTGAAATTGAAAGCCCAACTGTCTTATCTATACTTGGACCAAATGGCATAGGTAAAACAACTTTTATTAAATGTCTACTTGGTATAAAGAAAAAGACAAGTGGTGAAATACTTGTAAATGGTAAAGATATAGATAAATATGAAAAAAAAGACTATTATTCTTTTGTGGCATATCTTAAGCAGGGAGGAAAGGAAACATCTATATATACAGTTACAGATACAGTACTTCTTGGACTTGCAAGCAAAATTAATCCACTTTTAAAACCAAAGGATAGCGATATTAAAAAGGTATATGAGATTTTAAAAGAACTGGGTATATATTATTTGAAAGATAAATATGTTTCAAAACTTAGTGGCGGCGAAGCTCAGATGGTGTTTATGGCAAGGGCACTTATCCGAGAACCAGAGATACTAATTCTTGATGAGCCAGAATCAAATCTTGATTATAGAAATCAGTTATTGATGCTTGATACTATTGATAAATTAAAATCAAAAGGGAAATTAATTATATTTAATACACATTATCCAGAGCATGCACTTAGATATTCAAATAAAGTTCTTATGTTAAATAGAACTTCTGGTTATAGATTTGGAAATACTTCTGAAATTATAACAAAAGAAAATATAGAAGAGACATATCGTATAAAAGCCATAGTTGGTGAAATGAGCGAGGATGGTATAGTATATAAAGATATCGTTCCAATAAGTATAGTATAGGATATTATTATTATCGTAAGGTCAATGCACTGCAAGACTACTTTTGTGGGTGTAAATTTACGAGCCTGAAAGGAGATTTATGAAAAAATTTGCAATTTATGGAAAAGGTGGCATAGGTAAATCAACTACCGTATCAAATTTATCAGCTGCATTTTCAAATCAAGGTAAGGTTGTTATGCAGATAGGATGTGACCCAAAGGCAGATTCTACAACTCTTATTACTCACGGGGCAAAAATTAAAACAACCCTTGATTTAATTAGAGAGAAAAAAGATAATTTTGAACTTAAAGATATGATTAAGCTTGGATATAACGACATTATCTGTGCTGAAGCAGGAGGACCAACACCTGGTCTTGGATGTGCAGGTCGTGGGATTATCTGTGCTCTTGAAAAACTTGAAGAGAAGGGTGCATATAAAAAGTATAATCCAGATGTAGTTTTTTACGATGTGCTTGGCGATGTTGTTTGTGGAGGCTTTTCTATGCCTATGAGAAAAGGTTATGCAGATAAAGTATTTGTAGTTTCATCTGGTGAAAATATGTCAATCTATGCTGCAGCGAACATTTGTATGGCTATGAAAAATTTTAAGGATAGAGGATATGCGGAACTTGGTGGTATAATTCTTAACAAGAGAAATGTTAAAGATGAGGAAAAGAAAGTAGAGGAACTTTGCAAAGAGTTTAAAACTAAAATCGTCGGAGTCCTTCCTTATGATGAGATAGTTCATAAGGCTGAAGATATGAAGATGACTGTGATTGAGGCATTCCCAGATAGTGATATGGCAAAAGCATATATAAAACTTGCGAAAGAGGTGGCAAATGCTTAAACATGTATTGGATAATAAAGAGGAAGTAGTTGTTGCAAAAAGATTAAAAGACCTTGACCCTGCAGCACCTTTTGTATCGGGACTTGAATATGGTTGTCCTGCAAGAGGAACTTGGAATATAGTTCATACTGGTTTTTTAATTCCTGAGTCTCATCAAATATTTGTCTGTGCATCTAATTGCCTAAGAGGTGTTGTTTTAACTGCTGCTGAGATGGGCGAAATGGGGAGATTCTCAACTGTAACTATAAAAGAAAACAATGTGCTTGATGGAGATATGGAAGAGCTTCTTATTGATGGAGTAAGTCATGTTATAGACAATTTAAAAAAGAAACCAAAAGCTATCCTTGTATATACTAGTTGTATACATCATTTTATGGCACTTGATATGAATCTCTGTTATAAAACATTAAGAAAAAAATATCCTAAGATAAAATTTACTGATTGCTATATGAATCCGATTATGCGAAAGAGTGGCATGACTCCAGATGAGATCATGAGAAGACAACTCTATTCTTTACTTGATAAGACTGATAAAAAGGATAATGGAATAAATATCTGTGGCAATAACTATAAAACTGATGACACTAGTGACCTAGTTCGCTTGATAAAAATGAGTAAGTATAAACTTCGTGATATAACAATGTGTAAGACTTTTAATGAATATGAGGAAATGTCAAAAAGTAAAACTAATCTAACTTATCAGCCAGTAGCGTATAAGGGTATGGATGAGATAAGTGAAAAACTAGGTCAAGAACTTGTGTATATACCAGTAAGTTATGATGCTGACACAATAAAAAAATATCTTTCAAAATTTGCTGAAAAAATAAATGTAGATATAAATAAATTTGATTTTAAGGATAAAGAAGCCTTCAATGCGTTAAAAGAGGCAAAAAAAATAATAGGTGATACTGCAATAGCTATTGACTATACATTTACACCAGCACCATTTAGTCTAGCAAAATTACTTCTTGATTATGGATTTAATGTTAAAAAAATATATGTTGATTCAATCTCTGAAAAAGAAGTGTTTAAAGAAGTTAAAGATAAGTATGGTGATAGAGATATACTTATTTATCCTACAGTAAATGTGGCTATGAGAACTAATGATAGAGAACAAAAAGAAAAATATCTTGCACTTGGCCAAAAAGCAACTTATTTCACTGATACAAATAATTTTGTAAATGAAGTTGAGTGCGGCGGTCACTATGGATTTGATGGTATAAAAATCTTAGCAAAAAATATGATAGATGCATTTGAAAAAGAAAAAGATGCAAGTAAATTAATTCAAAAGAAAGGGTTAGGGTGTAGTTGTCTATTATGAAACAAATACAAACATTCACAAGTACATATACAGCAGATGTATCAGGAGTGCCATCAGCACTTTACGAGCTTTTCGGCATGACTATAATGCATGATGCATCAGGTTGCAATTCAACTTACAATACTCATGATGAACCAAGATGGTATGGAAGCAAGAGCATGGTTTATATAACAGGTCTTTCTGAGATAGAAGCTATAATGGGTGATGACCAAAAATTAGTAGGAGATATAGTTGATGCAGCAAATAAATTAAAACCAAGATTTATTGCTATTGCTGGGACTCCTATTCCTATGATTACAGGTTGCGACATAGAGGCAAATGCGAGAGTCATAGAGGCAGAGACTAAAATACCAACGCTTGGTATCAATACCAATGGTATGCATAGTTATGTTGAGGGTGCAGGAGAGGCACTTCTTCAATATGCAAAAAGATTTGTAAAAAAAGATGTATCAAAAAAAGAAAAATCTGTAAATATTCTTGGCGCAACACCAATTGATTTTTCTGTAAATGGTCAGATAGAAAGTATAGAAAAATTTTTAACTGAAAATGGTTTAAAAGTAATATCAAATTTTGCACTAAGCTGCGATGTAGATAAAATGGCAAATGCAGGCGAAGCCGCAGTTAATCTTGTCATTTCATCAGTTGGCATAAAACTTGCTGAGTACCTAAAAAAAGAATTTGACACTCCTTATGTTGTAGGTGTACCATACGGAACTAATATGAAACAAGACATACTTGATACTTTAAATAGCATAGCGGCGAATCCAAGTATATTAAGTGCAAATGCAAATATTTTTGTTGCGAATGCAAATACTGTAGGTGCGAATACAAATACTGTAAGGGCGAATACAAATACTGTAGGGGCGAAGCTAAGGAGCCCTCGTATGGGCGAGCTATGCGAGCCCGATACTATATTTGCTAGTGACCTAGGTAAAAAATTTAAAAACGAAAAAATTTACATTATTGGCGAATCTATTACTTCAAAATCACTTGCAAAAGCCATATATTATAAATATGGTCACACTCCAGTAGTTATTTCAGGTGTAGAACTTGGAAATACTTATCACGGAGATATAGTAAAAGATTTAACAGTAAGAGAAAGTGTAGCACTTGAAAAGCAAGATTACTTTTTAGAAGATGAGGATGAAATCGCAAAAGTAATTAAAGATGCAAAAATGGTTATAGCCGACCCACTCTATAAACCTATAGTCCCAAGCAAGGCTATTTTCATAAACCATCCACATGAGGGCTTTTCTGGCCGCTTGTTCCGCAAAGATATTATAAATATAATTGATAATTTTTAATTCAAGTTTTAATTAGTTTTAATACTATGTTATACATTATTACATAATTTTACTACTATTCCGCTGAGTGGTTCCGCAACAAGTTAGAATTACTATATTTTAGAACTTTGCGTTAGGAGCAAAAAAGTCACCGGATAAGAGAGCGAGCATCTTTTCAGCGAAGCTCGACCGTTGAGCTTTTTTGCGACTGCATTTAGCAAAGTTGTAAAATACTTAGTAATTCTTCTTGTGAGGACCAAGCACGAAAGCGGAATAGTAAGTAAAATTATAGAACTATAATGATGAGCATAATTTAATAATTATTTTGGAGGAAATAAAAATGAAAAAGTTATTATCAATGGTTTTAGCAGTGGCAATGTGCTTAACTTTATTTGCCTGTGCCAAACCAATCACTACTGCAACCGCAGAAACTACAATTTCAGAAACAAAAACTGAAGAAGCAAAAAAAACTGACACTCACATCGTTGTTGACCATGGTGGCAACCAAGTAGAAGTCCCAAACAAGATTGAGAGAATAGTTGTATCAGATATCTTCCCAATCCCAGCAGTTTTGTCTGTATTCTTTAACAGTGCAGACAAGATAGTAGGCATCGCACCAACTAGTGCTAGTGCTACAAAAAATAGCTTGCTATCTCAAATTTACCCAGAAATACTAAATGCCAAGTCTGACTTCATGAATGGCAACACTATAAATGTTGAAGAACTTATGAAACTTAATCCTGATGTTGTATTTTATAGTGAAAACAACAACGAACAAAAAGAGGTTTTAACAAAAGCAGGATTTTGTGCCATAGGAATATCAGCAAATGGCTGGCATTATGATTGCATTGAAACTCTTAATCAATGGTTAAAAACTCTTACAGAAGTATTTAAGTATGATGACAATATTAAAGTTCTCAGTGATAGAAGTGAAAAAGCTCAAAAAAAATCGAATGAAATTTATGCCATGATTAAAGAAAGAGTTAAAGATTTAACTCCTGAACAAAAGAAAAGAGTATTTTTCTTATTCCAATATAATGATAGCACTATCCTCACATCAGGTAAAAATTTCTTTGGTCAGTGGTGGGCAGATGCAGTTGGTTGTATCAATGTAGCAGAAGAACTTGAAAAAGATAATTCAGTTGCAGCAAATCTTGAGCAAATTTATGCATGGAACCCTGATATGATATTCATGACTAATTTTAATATTTATTTGCCAAAGGACTTATATGAAAACACAGTAGGAACTTATGACTGGAGTGAAGTAAAAGCAGTAAAAGATAAAGAAGTTTATAAGATGCCACTTGGTATGTATAGAACATATACTCCTGGAATTGATACTCCTATAACACTTCTTTGGTTTGCTAAAACTGCATACCCTGATATGTTTAAAGATGTTGACTTAATGAAAGAAACAAGAGAATATTACAAAGATATATTCAGTGTTGATTTAACTGATGATCAAATCAAGAGCATCTTTAATCCAAATGCAAATGCAGGTAGAACATACTTTAACTAGTAAAAAAATTCAATGATAATTAAAATAATCAATATTGTTGGTGTTTAAAACAAGTAAAATGCAAAAACAGTATTGATTTTTTTTTGATTTTTTTTTATAATATCATTATGAAATTATTTTTTGTAAAGAAAATAAGTGTTTTTTTGTGTTTAATATCATTACTATTTTTTTCTTCATCAACATTTGCATATGAAAGGGATTTCTTTTATAAATATAAAGATATACTCATACAACACATTCAACATGATTTGACATATTTTGGAGAAGATTTTTCAATAAATGACTATAATGATGTATTTAAAGTATATAAGTTATTTGAAAATGATATTTATTATGCACGATATTATCCATTTGATTTAAAAAATATAAAGAATGTTATTGCATCAAGTAATAATTTTTTAGATTATGTATTAATTACAGGTGATAGTTATAGTGCTAATCTTTATAATTGCTTTGTGAAATACTATGGTTATAAGAATGAGTTGTTACAAAATGCTGGTCATACAGTTGTTGAGAACATGGATATATATAAAGATGCTATTAGCTCTGAGTTTCCAATTATTATAATTTCAACTAGTGTAAATGATGTATTAAGGCAGACAGACTTATCATTATTTAAAAAAACTATAGAGGACTTGTTTGAATTTGCAAGATTAAACGATAAAGTAGTTGTAATTCATTCTAATTGTGATTTCTTTATAAATGGTATATCTGCAAATTCGCCAGATTTATTTGCTAATCGTCCTAAAATATATGATGAGATAATAAAACTTACATCAGTTAAATATGAAAATGTAGTATATGTCGACTGCAAGGATATAGCTACCAGAGAGTATTTAAGTTCTGATGATATTCATTATAATGAAAAATTTCATTACCAACTAGCTAAAGAAGTTTACAACTCAATAAAGAGTTTAATGTAAGAGTAGTAGAGGTATTAATTGAAAATGAAAAAAATAATTTGTTGTATATTAATATTTATTGTGTGCATAAGTACAATTTCTATAGGCAAAGATAAAAATTATTATGATGAAGAGAAAAGAACCTATGCTTCTTTTGGTGAAGCGTTTGATGCCTCATATAATTTATTTTTAGATTCTTTGGGAAAAGAAGACCTTCAAGATGTAAATGCTTATTGGATAAGACTTAGAGAAAACAATGAGAATTTAATTATAGGTGGTTCTGGGGTAGTATGGTGTGGCTATACTATGGGTGATACACTGGATGCATTTTCTTATGATATAGTTGGATTTGGTGGAATGACTGATGACAAGATAAAAGAATGGATTCCTAAAATTAAAAAGAAATATAAAAAAGTAATTCTTTTTGAGGGAGTGAATACAATTAATCTTGCTGTGGGTAGTGGTATGAAAAATGTCACAAAAGAACTGATTGATTCTGTCGCTACAACAATAGTTGATATACAAAATGAGTTATTTGATACTAGTGGTGATTTAGTATATGTAAAAATAAAACCTATGGTTTATATTCAAGATTGTGACAATGAAGATACTACAAAGTCTTTCAATAAATTATCTAGTGATTTAAATACTGCACTTGCTGCCATGAATATATACTTATATGAAATCCCTTATCCAACAACTAAAGAGTATTCTGCTGGATATGTTCATTACAATAATAGAGTTGTATGGGAAGATCTATTGAAAAAATAGTTATTTACTTAGAATTTTTCAAATTTATATACATCTGTCACGATAATAGTTGCACCACCAATTTCAATAGTTGTTGGAACAGTGGTATAGTTTATAGAAGTTGATGGAAGATTAATAGGCATTTCAATTTGTATTTGTTGTCTTTTGCCACATTCGGTTTTTATAATATCGATTGCTTTATTTACTTCATTGTCTTGGACACAACTGAAAAGAGTGGTGTTGCCTTTTCTTAAGAAACCTCCTGAGGTTGCAAGTTTGGTAATGCGGAAGTTTTCTTTTATAAGTGCATTTACTACATCAGGTTCATTATCTTGACGTACTATAATGTACATGAGTTTCATAATATTACCTCCATAAATTTATAATATCATTATACAAAATATTTTACTATTTTTCAATAAAAAGAAAATCAAAATAGCGAAGGTGAGGACTATGTTTAGGCGAATATTATTTATTTTTTTAACATTATTAATTTTAAATTCTTGTACTAAAAAAACTGTAACTGCTGAAGAATATTTTAATAGTAGCGATAGTGAAACTGTAACATCTACTATTGATTTGCAAAATTATGATTTGGCAGAAGGAATGGATATGCCTAATATTGTTATAGATACAAATAAAGGTGTAACATTTGATCTTAGCAAAACAGATAAGCCAGCACTCATTAATTTTTGGGCTACTTGGTGTCCACCCTGTCGAGCAGAGATGCCTGGGCTTCAAAACTTATATGAAGAATATGGCAATAAAATAGATTTTGTCATGGTAGATTTAGGAGAAACAAAAGAGGCTGTTGAAGACTTTTTGGTTGAGAATGAGATATACACATTTCCAATAGCATATGATATTGACAATACATATGGATTTAAGTTTAATATAACAGGAATTCCAACTACTTACATTATTGGAAAAGATAAGAAAATTAAGAATTTAATTGTTGGTATGAGAACGGATAAACAATATAAAGAATTTATTGAAAAAGTAATAAATGAATAACAATATGGACCTTTGATAGGTCCATTTTTATTAAGAAAATATTACATTTTTATTGCTTTTTTATGCTTTTTGTAGTAAGATTATAGTAATAAGAATTCTTTGAAATGTGATATATGTTGTTCAAATTATTTGAACAAAGTAATTAAAGAATTCATAATTCAAAAAATTTTAAGGGGGATTAAAACTTATGAAAAAAGGATTACCTTTACCACTTAAGCTATTGCTTGGAATTTTTATTGGTGGTGCTATAGGAATATGGGCATGGAATAGTAAGGAAATGGTATTTGCTGCAAATTTAATGCAAGTTATTGTATGTGCTCATAGACTTATGGGACAATTTGTTTCATTCTGTGTTCCACTTATCGTTCTTGGATTTATTTGCCCATCTATAACTAAGATGGGTCAAAATGCTGGAAGGCTTTTGGGTGTTTCATTAGTTATTGCTTATGTATCATCTATACTAGCAGCAACGATGTCTGCAGTAGCTGGATATATTTTGGTTCCACAACTTGGTATTGTAGCAATGGATGCCACTGAAAGAGAACTTCCAACAGCTATTTTCCAACTTAATATACCTCAAGTTATGCCAGTTATTACAGCTCTTGTTTTATCACTCGTTATAGGTCTTGCAGCTGTATGGACAAATTCAAGACATACAATTGATCTTCTTGCTGAATTTCAAAATATCGTTCTTGATATAGTTAATAAGATAGTTATTCCAATACTTCCACTTTATATCGGAACTACATTTGCTACACTTGGATATAATGGAACTATTGAGCAATTCCCTGTATTTATTAAAGCAATCATAATAGTTATGGTTGGACATTATATATGGATGGCAGTTCTTTATGCAATTGCAGGTGCATATAGTGGAAGAAATCCAATGGAAGTTGTAAGACATTATGGACCAGCATATATTACTGCTGTAGGAACTATGTCATCAGCAGCAACATTATCTGTAGCAATAGACTGTGCAAATAAGAGTAGTGTGCTTAGAAAAGATTTGGTAGGATTTGGTATTCCACTTTTTGCTAATATTCACCTTTGCGGATCAGTTCTTACTGAGACATTCTTCTGCTTTATAATTCATTATATTATTTTTGGAAACCTTCCAACAGTTGGTACTATGGTTCTATTTATAATATTATTTGGTATATTTGCAGTAGGAGCTCCTGGAGTTCCTGGTGGAACAGTTATGGCATCTCTTGGTATAGTTGAATCAGTAATGTGTGCAAATGCAGGTGCTACACCAGAGCAAACAGCACTCTTTACTGGTACACTTCTCGCAATCTTCGCACTTCAAGATTCATTTGGTACTGCTTGTAATGTAACTGGTGATGGTGCACTTACATTGTTCCTCACAGGTTATGCAGAGAAGCACGGCATACAAGAAGCTTAATTATTTGTATTAAGTTTCATAAATGAAAAAGATGTGTGACTTTCACACATCTTTTTTATTATTAATATATTATATTTGTTGGACATATATCTTGCTCAAGAAAACACTTGGAGCAGGTTCCCATTTTCTGCAACGATGGCGAAGCTTTTTGCTTAGATTTTTAGCACTGTTTGAGCGAAGCGAGTTTGCAAAAATCTTGCAAAAAGCGAGACAGCGCTTGCATAGAAAATGTGGGTTCTGCGACGTGTTTTTGGAGCGAGATATATGTCCAACATTGTTATAGTATTAGTTGTTAATTACTTTGCGAATTTATTTTTGTAACTATAATACCAATAATTAATCCAACGATTGCTGGCACCACCCAAGCAAGCCCTATGTCAGCAAGTGGAAGCATACTTCTTAAACCACCCACAGCCTCAATAAAACTTACAGGCATGAAACTATCTTTTGGGAATGAAACTATAAAATCAAGTAATGCAACTAAAAATGTAAATAAAGTAGTACAAGCAAATACCTTCTTTTCGTAGTTAAAGAACTTGCCAAATAGTGCAAGAAGTATAAGGCTTATAGCTAGTGGATATATAAACATAAGGAATGGAATAGCATAAGTTATAATAGCATTTAATCCAAAATTTGAAACTACAAAAGAGAATACTGTAAATATTATAGCCCACATTTTTTCAGATATAAGATTTGGAAACATTTTGTGAAACATTTCAGAACAGCTAACTATAAGTGCAATAGAAGTTTTAAAACATGCAAGAGTTACTACGGCAAGTAAAAAGTATATTCCAAAATTGCCAAAATAATGATTGCTTATTTGAGACAATGCAATTGCACCGTTTTCAGAAGTTTCATATATGCCTCTGCTCATAGTTCCCATATATGTTGTAAGAAAATATATTATACCCATAAGTGCACAACCAAATATTCCTGCTTTTAGAGTATTGAAAGCCACATCAGTTTCGTTTGAGATACCAAGATCTCTAATAACAGTAATAACAGTAATACCAAATGCGAGACTTGCTATTGCATCCATTGTATTATACCCTTCAAGAAAACCAGTAAAAAATGGATTAGTAGCATACGCAGTATCAGGAGTTATATTGTTTGTAGCAAGCATTGGATTTATAAATGAGATTATTATAAGTGCGAAAAGGAATACTAAAAAAATTGGGTTAATAAATTGTCCTATATATTTTAAAATGTTATTTGGTTTTAATGCAAAGAATAATGCAAGTGCAAAGAAAATAAAAGTAAAAATGAGTCTAGGTATGATTTCATTTCCGCCGTTTAGAAGTGGTACTATGCCTGTAGAAAATGATGTTGTAGCACATCTTGGTATAGCGAAGAATGGACCGATGGTCAAGTATAATAGTATTGTAAAGAAATATTTATATTTGTCACCGACTAAACTTGTTAAATCAAATAAACTATCTTTTTTACTAATGCCAAGGCAAGCAACACCAAGAAGTGGCAATCCAACACCAGTAGCTATAAAACCTATGGCAGATGGTAAAAAATTAGTTCCGGCAAGTTGACCCATATGAACTGGAAATATAAGATTGCCAGCCCCAAAGAACATGCCAAAAAGCATACTACCAATAGCTATACTTTCTTTGAAGGTTAAAGACTTTTTCATAAAACACCTCCCCATTATGAGTATTATGTGGCTTTATTTTTATAAGTCTATTTTAATATAAATTTTTAATAAATTCAATAAAAAAGTTTATTTTTATAGATAAATATGATATTATATATAGGAATATATATAAATATATAGATAAAGGAGTATGATATGAAAAGAATATCTATTTTATTTTCACTTTTAATAGTTTCTAGTTTATTATTTATATCATGTAACAATCAAAATTCAAGAACAACTTATAGTGGATCTGTAATGTTATATGCAACATTTGAAGAAAGCGTAGTAAATGATATTAAATATAATTTTGAAGAAAAATATGAGGGAGTAGTACTTGATTATTATTTCGGAAATGCAGATTTAGTTAAGGATAAACTTAAATCTTCGTATGAATTAGATTTGCCAGAAGCTGATGTAATCATTATAGATGATAAAAATGATTTACAAAATTTTAAAAATTCTAATTATATAGCACCATATGTATCAAAAGAGAATAAAAAAATAAAAGATGAATATAAAGGTATATGTGATGATTATTATATAGTTGCAAGTGATGAGAATGGAAAAAATAGTTATATTGCATTGGTTGCCAATTCTATGAATAGTGATAATGCTAAGCTTCTGATTGATTATCTTTTATCTAAATCAGGTCAGGAAGGGCTAGTAAAAAACAACTTGAAATCTGTTAGAAAAGATATAAAATAGTAAAAATTAAAGAATTTATAGTGTTTTTTATAATGTTATGCTTGACAAAAGTCAATTTTTAAGATATTATAATAAAGTTATGTTAAGGCGATGTAGCCAAGTGGTAAGGCGTGGGTCTGCAACACCCTGATCATCGGTTCAAATCCGATCGTCGCCTTGCGTTTTTTTCTAATAGGGCGCCATGGTCAAGCGGTTAAGACATCACCCTTTCACGGTGGTATCACGGGTTCGATTCCCGTTGGCGTCACATAAATCGCCTTTTGGCGATTTTTTAATTAGTAGGAATAGGAGAAGAATATGTTTAATAGCAAACAAAAAAAAGTTGCAGCGATAATAGCAATAGTTTTAGTACTTGCAATGGTTCTTAGTATGTGCCTTGCAGCATTTGTCAAATAGTTTTTAAATAAAATGTATAAAGTATATGTAAAAGGTTTTGTTGGCAATTTAGGAACTAAGGTTTTGATTGAAAACAAATATGAAGAATTATCAAAGCATTTTAGTGAAGAATATATAAAAGTTTTAATTAAATTAATATGTGAAACATTAGAAGACGGAGATAATCCGTCTTTATCTATATTAGATGGTATTGCTGATGTAGAAAAAGTTATGAAAGGTGGAATCCTTTCTGCACTTTGGAAAATATGTGAAAGAAATAAATGGGGACTTGTCTTTAATCTGAGAGAGATACCTATATTACAAGGAACAGTAGAGATAGCAAATTATTTTGATATTAACCCATATAGATTATTAAGTGATAATGTTTTTATATTTGTGTCTGATAGAGATTATAATAGTGAAGAGTATTATAATATATTTAAAATTGGTGAAATTAGAAATACAAAAAAACGAGTAAGGATAGATGGAGAGTCTGAAGCATTTTTGACAAAAGATTATAAGGATGAGATAGATATTATTTTACCAAAATATACAAAAAATCATGAAAACAAAAATAGAAAAATCGTATAATTTACTTGAAGGACCACTGATACCTGCAATTATGATGTTTGCAATTCCAATGATACTCACAAGTTCTTTGCAACAATTATTTAATGCGGCTGATATTGTAGTATGTGGTAAATTTGTAGGTAGCATTGCTCTAGCTGCTGTTGGCGCCAATTCACAAATAGTCAGTTTGTTTGTAAATTCATTTCTTGGCTTATCTGTTGGCACCAATGTTATGATTGCAAATTATATTGGTGCAGGCAAAAAAGAAAAAATTCATAATGTTGTGCAGACATCAATGACATTTGCATATTTTTTTGGCATAGCACTTATGATTATAGGTTTAATAATTTCAAGAAATATTTTGATGTTTCTTGGAACACCAGAGGAAATATTAATACCGGCAACAAATTATTTAAGAATCTTATTTATAGGAATACCTTTTGTTGTTGTATATAATTTTGGAGCAGCAGTCCTTAGAAGTATAGGAGATACTAAAAGGCCATTATTTATTTTATTTTTGACTGGAATTTTAAATATTGTTTTAAATGTTATTTTTGTAGTAAAGTTTAAACTAGGTGTTACTGGAGTAGCAATAGCTACTGCTATTTCAAATGCAGTAAGTTCAATTATTGTTGTGATATTACTTGTGAAAGAAAAAAGTGTAGTAAAATATGACATAAAAGAATTGATAATAGTAAAGGATTCACTTGTTAAAATAATGAGAATAGGGATTCCGAGTGCTATATCTGGAATGGTATTTTCAATTTCCAATTTGTGCGTTCAAAGTGCAATTAATTCTTTAGGAACAAATACTATCGCTGCTAATACTGCGGCACTTAATATTGAATCATTTCCTATATATGTATCAAATTCATTTAGTCAGGCATGTATCACTATATTAAGTCAAAATTATGGAGCAGAAAAATTCGATAGATGTAAGAAAATAGTTAATTTATGTATCTTGCTTGGAATGTGTATGTGCTTAGCTCTATCAACACTTATAAAGATATTTGAAAATCAAGTATTGTTAATATTCACAAATGAACAAGAAGTTATGGAGATAGCAAAAATACGAATAAATTTAGTAACCTTCCCTACATTTATACAAGTATTATATGATACTTATGGTGCAGCTCTTAGAGCATTGAAACATCCATATATTCAAACAGTAGCAGTATTTTTGGGGATAATAGTGTTTAGATTATTGTGGGTATTTTTAGTTTTCCCATTCCATAGAACATTCACAACAATTTGTATAGTTTACCCAATTTCTTGGATAATTTTGATAATATTTTTGTTTTTTGCATATAGAAGAATTGCCCCACAAATGTTACGACATAATAGTTAGTAATCATAGCTTTATTATAAATATTTTACTTGATATATTCTTATAATAATATAATTTGATAAAATTTGAATAATATGCTAAAATAGTAAATGTAGAAATATGCAAAATCGTTGTTATTAGGCATTAGGAGGTATTATGGCTAATAAGGTTAAAGATGGAAAACATGAAACAAAATATGGCGATATATATATAAGCCCAAAAGTTGTCGCAAAAACCGCTGGTCTTGCTGCCTGTGAAAGTTTTGGAGTTGTCGGCATGGCAGCTGTCAACCTTGCGAGTGGACTTACCACATTACTTAATGGTGAAGACCTAACAAGAGGCATAGTGGTAGAAATAGAAGATAATGAAATAAAGATTGACTTACATATTATTATTGCATTTTCTGTAAATGTAAAAGCTTGTGCTGACAATGTAATTGAAAATGTAAAATACAAGGTGGAAGAATTAACATCATTAAAAGTAAAAGAGATAAATATATTTGTAGAAGGTGTGAGGGTAATAGATTAAGATGAATAATGCAAATAGAATTAAAGGTGCCTTCCTTGCTGGTGCATCTTTACTTTATCAAAATAAAGAATATATAAATGAATTAAATGTATTTCCAGTGCCTGATGGTGATACTGGCACAAATATGTCCATGACACTTAAATCAGCATGTGATGCCTTGAATTCGGTGCCTGAGGATGATATTGAAGAAGTGTGTAAGGCAATTGCAAGTGGTTCTCTTCGTGGTGCAAGAGGAAATTCTGGTGTTATAATGTCACAAATTTTAAGAGGATTTACTAATCATCTTAAAACAGAAAAAAATATAACTTCGGATTTATTTTTTGAAGGAATAAAAAAGGCAAAAGAAACTGCATATAAGGCAGTAGTAAAACCTAAGGAAGGAACCATACTTACTGTTATTGCTGCACTTGCAGAAAAAGCAGATGAAGTTAAGGATCAAGACCTTCCATACATAGAAAAAATTGAAGCAATTGTGGCATATGGAGATGAAATGTTGCAAAAAACTCCAGATATGTTACCAATTTTAAAAGATGCAGGAGTAGTAGATAGTGGTGGACAAGGGCTTATGTATTTTGCCCATGGAGTTTTGTCATATTTAAAGGGCGAAGATGTAGAAATATCATTTAATGATAAGGGAAATGGACCAAGTTCAAATATAAATTTAAAGATTGTAGAAGATCAAGATATAAAATTTGGTTATTGTACTGAATGTATAATTAATACAGCAACAAAATTTAAAGAAAATGCAACTAATGAAATAATAGAGTATTTGAATACAATAGGAGATTCTTTAGTAGTAGTTGGTGATGATGAGTATATTAAAATTCATGTGCATACTAATCACCCAGGAAGAGTTTTTGAAAAAGGACTCGAGTATGGATTTTTAACTAATCTTAAAGTTGATAACTTGAAACTTGAACATCAAGAAAAAGTAATCAAAGATGCAGAAAAAAAAGCTAAGGCATTTGCTGAAAATTCATTAAATAAAAAAGAAGTTAAAAAACCTATACCACTTAAAGAACTTGGATTTATAGTTGTATCAAATGGAGATGGTATAACTTCTTTATTTGATGAACTTGGATGTGATAAGGTTATAACTGGCGGACAAACTATGAATCCATCAACTGAAGATTTTTTGAAGGCAATTGATGAAGTCCATGCAAAAAAGATATTTATTTTCCCAAATAATTCAAATATTATAATGGCTGCTAAACAAGCTAAAGAATTGACAAAAGATAAAGAAATTTTTGTTATACCTACTAAAAATGTTATGCAAGGAATAAATTGTTTGGCATATTTCACAGAGAGTAATGATATAGATGAGATTACAAATCAATTTAATGAAACTATTGCAAAAATGAAAACACTTCAAACTACTTACTCTATAAGAGATACTGTAATAGATGGTATTGAGATAAAAGAAAATGATTATATATCTCTTGGTGATAATGGACTTTTATCTACAAATGCTGACATAGTTAAAAGTATTTTTGAAGCATATGAAAAGATTCAAAGTGATAATGATAGTGCAGTAACAATATTCTATGGTGAAGATGTAAAAGAGAGTGATGCTGACAATATCAAAGAAGAATTTGAAAGAAGATATCCAAAATTAGCAGTTCAAGTTATAAAAGGTAATCAACCAGTATATTACTACTATATATCAGTTGAATAAAAATGAATGGGCGGAAATATCCGCCCAATTATTTAGGGTATTATTAATGGGTGAATTGATATCTGTAAAAGGAATAGGACCTAAAGTTGAAAAATACTTAAATAATCTTGGAATTAATTCTATCAAGGATTTGGTATATTATTATCCAAGAGATTATGAATCTTATGAAGATATAAAAAAAATATCTGATGCTTCGGTAGGTGAAATTATTACAATTCATGCAATGGTAGTTACTAAACCAGCACTTTTTAGGAGAGGAGTAACTTCTATAACTACTGTTTGGTTAGATGATGGAACTGCAAGAATTAGAGCATATTGGTTTAATATACCTTTTGTCAATAAAACACTTGTTGTAGGCAAGGAAGCAATTTTCAGAGGGAAGGTTTCTAGCACTAAGTCTGGCGTAGTTATATCACAATGTAAAATTTACAAAAAAGAAACTTATGAGTCTATAAAAGGCAGTCTATTTCCAATATATCCATTGACAAAGGGTCTCACGAATGAAAAAATAAAAAACATCATAAAAAATGTTTTACAAGATAAAGAAATATGTAAAGAAATATTTGATGAGTATTTGCCAAATCATTTAAAAGAAGAAAGAAAATTGTGTGACATTTCGTATGCACTTAAACACATACATTTCCCTGACAATATGAAAGACATGCAAATTGCAAGAAAAAGGTTAGTCTATGATGAATTGTTTGTGTTTTCTTTGGCAATGCTTAGTGGTATAGATAAGGCACAAAAAACTGGAAGAAAAGAATTGTTAAGTATAGATGACAATATTTTAGATAAGTATACAAGAAGATTGACATTTAACCTAACAAATGATCAGCAAAAAGCATTGCACGATATAGTTAATGATTTAAAAGCATGCAAAAAGATGAATAGACTGATTGAAGGTGATGTAGGCTCGGGTAAAACTATTGTGGCGCTTATAGCATCTTTCATAATTGCAGAAAAGAAAATTCAAACAGCATTTATGGTTCCAACAGAAGTATTAGCTGAACAACATTTTATAAGTGTTATAAAGTATTTTTCAAATGATATAAAAGAAGATAACATTAATATATATATTGAAGAAGGTATATTTTCAACAGAAGAGTTTACGATAGCACTTCTTACTGGAAGCACAAAAACAAAACAAAGAAAAAACATCTTAGAAAAATTGAGAAATGGTAGTATAGATATATTGATTGGAACACATGCATTATTTTCATATGATGTGGAATATAAAGATCTAGGTTTATGCATAATAGATGAGCAACATAGGTTTGGTGTAAAACAAAGGAAAGCTCTTGAAGAAAAGTCTAATAATGCAAATGTAATAATTATGTCAGCTACTCCTATACCAAGAACACTTGCACTACTCTTATATAGCAATATGGATATAAGCAAGCTTGTAGATAAACCAAAAAATAGATTAAAAATACTCAATTATGTGGCAAATGTTAGTGAAAGAGATAAGGCTTATAAGGCCATATATAAACAAATAGAACTATCGCATCAAGCATATGTTGTTTGCCCAGCAATTGAAAAAGAAGATGATGATAATATAGGTAGTTTTGCAAACTATCAAAATGTAAAAGACTATTCTAAACGTTTAAAAGAATTCTTTGGTCCTAATGTAAGTATAGATATTTTACATGGCAAAATGAAACCAAAAGAAAAATATGAAATAATGCAGAAATTCAAAAAAGGTGAAATAGATATTTTGGTTTCTACAACAGTTATAGAAGTTGGAGTTGATGTACCTAATGCAACATTTATAATGATAGAAGATGCAGGTGCTTTTGGACTTGCGGAACTACATCAACTTAGAGGAAGAGTGGGTAGAAGTAACAATCAAAGTTATGCCTTATTTGTTGATACTACACGTACTGAAAAGTCAGCAAAAAGATTAAAAGTGCTTCTTGATTCAAATGATGGTTTTTATATAGCTGAAGAGGATTTGAAACTAAGAGGTTCTGGAGATATATTTGGTATAAAACAATCTGGCAGTATGGATTTTAAGCTTGCTGATATATATACGGATGTTGGTATATTTAGAGAGGCAAGTGTGGATGCTAAAGAGTTTATTGATAAAGATATTGAGATTACAAGTGAGTTAAAAGAAAAACTAGATAAACATATGAAAATGGGACTAGTTATATAATTCTTGACTATAAATAAATCATTTAATATAATATAAAATATGAGAGTAATAGCAGGAGAAAAAAGGCATTTATTGTTAAAAACTTTAAATGACCTATCAATTAGACCTACAACTGATAAAATAAAGGAAACTTTATTTAATATGATTCAGTTTGATGTCCAAGGTGTCAATTTTCTTGATTTGTTTGCTGGAACTGGAGCAATAGGCATAGAGGCACTAAGTCGCGGTGCAAAAATGGCAACTTTTGTTGATAATAATGACAAATCTATAAAAGTTATTAAAGAAAATTTAGAGCATACTGGGTTGAGTGAGAAAGCGAATGTAATTAAATCTGATGCAAGCCTGTCTCTTGAAAATCTTTCAAGAAAAAATGAAGTTTATGATATTGTTTTTATGGACCCGCCCTATGACAAGGATTTGTATAGACCTGTTTTTGAAAAATTATCAAAAAGTAATATTATAAACAATGATTCAATTATAATATTAGAAGTGGCATTAAAAGATGATGCAGTAGGAATAGAGGACTTAGGATTCAAAATAAGCAAAATTAAGAAATATAAAAGTAACAAGCATATATTTTTTGTAAAGGCATAAGGAGATTTAGATGAAAATTAGTATTTATCCTGGATCTTTTGACCCAATTACAAATGGACACATAGACATAATAGAAAGAGCTTCAAAAATATCTGATAAACTTATAGTTTCAGTTTTAAATAATGGCGAAAAAAAATCATTATTCACAATTGATGAGAGAGTGGAAATGATAAAAGATTCAACAAAGCACTTTCAAAATGTTGAGGTAGATAGTTTTGATGGTTTGCTTGTTGATTATGCAAAAAAGAAAGATGCAAGTATAGTTATAAGAGGCTTGAGAGCAGTTACAGATTTTGAATATGAATTGCAATTAGCTCAAACAAATAGAGAATTATACAACAAAGCTGAAACCGTGTTTTTACTTACAAGTATTCAATATTCTTATTTGTCATCAAGCATAGTAAAACAAGTTGCAGCAGAAAATGGTGATATAAGTAAGTTTGTAACAAGTTTTGTAGCAAATAAATTAAAAGAAAAATATAATAATTAGAATCTTTCAAAAGGAGAAAAAATGGCAATAAGTAATCTTGAAACAATAATTGATAATATAGAACAGATGATTGAAAATGTCCGCCCTGATGCTAGGGGCAAGGTTATGTTACAAAAAAATGAGTTAAGGCAACTTTTAGGTGAACTTAAAACTTCTATTCCAGATGAAATAAAAAAATATAATGAAAAAACAAGAGAACTTGAACAATCTAAGAATAGAGAACTTGAACAGGCAAGACATAATGCCGAAAGAATAATGAATGAAGCAAATGACATGAAAGAAAGAATGCTTAATGAAAGTGAGCAGATAAAACTTGCCGAACAAAGAGCAAATGAAATAATGGATGAGGCAATGAGAAGAGCGAATGAAATAATGGCAAATGCACAAGCCTCTGCGATGCAACTTCACGATAGATCTTTAAAAGAATATGATGATTCGCTAGTGTATATGATTAATCTTATACAAAATACTGGCAATGATTTATCAAAAACTTTAAATAATACATTACAACTATTGAGTAATAAGTTAAATGAAGTTGTCAACATTAGAAATGAATTACAAAATACTTTAACAAGAGACAATATGCAAGATAACTCTTTTAGTAGACCTGCTTGGAGTTAGATGAAGAGAATTGTAATAAACAAAAGTGAAGATGGTATTAAACTTATTAAATATCTAAAAAACATTTTTAAAGAAATGCCTGATAGCTTGATATATAAATTAATAAGAAAAAAATACTTTAAAATTAATGGCAAAGTTGCTGATGGCAAAGAAATATTAAAGGCAGATGATTCGGTGGAAATGTTTTTGAGTGAAGATACCTTTAATAAATTTTATAATAGTAAGAAAAACAATACTGATATTCATATAGGCAAAAAAAATAAAATTACTGATATAGATAATATAAAAAAATATATTGTATATGAAGATGATAATCTTATCGTATTTAATAAATGGCAAGGTTTGTTATCTCAAGGAGATGGGAGTAATGATATATCAGTAAATGAATTATTAAACGATTATTTGCAAGTAAATGAATTATCAAATACCAACAAATTAATTAAAAGCTCATATAGTTTTACACCATCAGTTGTTAATAGACTTGATAGAAACACAGAAGGGATTATAATATTTGCTAAAACATATTTATTCTCAAGAGAAATATCAAAAATGATAAGTGAGAATAAAGTAAAAAAATACTATAAAGCGATTGTAAATGGCAAAGTAACAAACAGCGATGAGACACTTATCAACTTATATAAAAAAGATGAAATTAAAAATATTGCTATTATTAAAGATATTGATGATGCTCAAAATGATAATTATTCTATAGTAAAACTTAAATATAAAGTAATAGATAGTAAGGATAAATTCTCGCTTCTTGATATTAATTTGATAACAGGAAAATCGCATCAGATAAGAGCACAACTTTCATATATAAATCATCCTATAATATGCGATAAAAAATATATGGATAGTGAATTGTATGAAGAAAATGTACGTAAATTTGGAATGAAAAATCAAAAATTAATTTGTTATAAAATAGAATTATCTGACTTTGAACATAGTGAGTTAAATTATTTATCAAATAAAAAATTTGAAATTCTTGATAATTATAGAGGTATATATGATGAAATTTAATAAAATTAAAAGAATTATTACTTCAACAATAATAGTAAGTTTTTTAGTTACTTCTTGTGCACCATCTCAAAAGGTCATAGACAATATAATTCCTGATTACAATAAAAGATTGTATTGTATTGCTGACCTAATTCCTTATAAATATAAGGAACTTCGAAATGCACAGGCTTTATATGGCAATGAATTAACTTCTTTTTATTATGACAATATATCAACAGAAGCAGAAGCTAAAAGAATGACAAAAAAATCAAATGATGATTTCTTAAGTGAACTTAGATATAGGACAGCAAACTATAAACTTTTAAGAGATAGAATTTCTATGTATATAGAAGACGATAAACAGTCTACTAGTGAGAAAGAACAATTAAGACAAAAAGAATATGATGATTATTACAAATTGCAAACTGCAAATGGTGCTACCACTATAAAAAAATATAACAATGGAAAACTTGGTGGCATGCCGCTCTTTAGCATAAGACTTGATATGTCTACGGCCACTATGTCAGATACCGAAGGAATATTTTCAGAAGTAAATTGTGAGATTTATAAACCGACTGTTATAGAAACTAAAACTTATGAAAAATTAAAGTTTGGCGATTCAATTGATTTAGTTGTGCCTGCTACGAATAGTACTGTTAATTGTCCTGACACAAAAGTTGTTCACTGCACATATATTGCTACAGATTCACTTTTATATAAGGACAAAAATGGTAACGATGATTATTATTTTATAGCTGCTGTTGATGGAATAAATGATAATGTGAGAAGAGTTTTGGATTATTATGGAAAGACAATAGAAACTTTTGTTGAGATAAAACCATTACAATTTATGAAATTTGCAAGAGTGGCAAGAGCAAATGAACAACAAAGATTACTTGATTCAATAATTCAAGGGAATTTAGTGTCTTATGATTTTGATAAATTGGCTGTGAGAGCACTTAGTGGTGGATATGTTGAATATGAATATAAAGACTATATTTATGCAAATTCAGTATCTACTAATTTAAAAGGTTATATCACATCACTTTATTATTATGACAATCAAAGAATTGATAACGAGTTTTATAATAGTTTAGAATAATTGACATTGGATAATTGATATGAACTTAAAAGTTCATATCAATTTCATCTTTGTCTACAGATAGATAATTAAAATTTCCATGTATTTGTTTTGACTGAACAATATTAATAAATGATTCTGGATCACATTCTTTTGCAATCTGTGTAATATATCTTACTTCTGGTTGAGTGACAACCATATAAAGCATTGATTTCTTATTTTGTGTATAACAACCAATTCCATCAAATTTAGTAGTAGAGTGTCTGGTATTTTCAATAAGAGCATTTGCTATAGCATCTGCCTTATTTGATATGATAAATATAGTTATAGCTTCATAATGGCGGTAACTTGTATTTATTGCTTGTGTGCAAACATATTGGCAGATGATTGAATAAAATGCATATTGCCAGCCAAAAAGTATACCCTGAATTATTATTAAGCAAACATTGTATATTAATACATACCCAAAGGCTTGAACGTGGAATTTAGTTGATATAGTCATAGCTATAAAATCAAATCCAGCACTTGATACACCACATCTAAAGAAAAGTGAAGCACCGAAGCCACATAAGAGTCCTCCGAAAATAGCAGCAACTAAAGGGTCTTTTGTGAGTTCTATGGTAGGTATATAGTCGGCTATAATAGAGAATGAAAATAAAATTATAAAAGATATTATAGTAAATCGTTTACCAAGATATTTAAAAGCTATAATAGTTGGGATAATATTAAAACCTACATTCAATACAGTAATTGGTATTATGATATTGAAATTTCTTTCAAATATTCTTTTTAAAAGTACTGAAGTACCTGTAAATCCAGATGGCAAAATGTTGCTTGGGTAGATGAACCATTTAAGTCCTAAAGAATATAGTATAACACCAGTAATGATAAGTAATACTTTGATTCCATTCTTTTTAAAATTAAATCCTTGTTTTTTATTTGTCATATTATTCCTCTAAATATTTTTATAGTTTTTTATATGTTATAAAATTATAATTAATATCTTCATATGTTTTGATTTCAGAAGATTCTACCATTTTAAAGCCATGTTTAGTTAGGTCAGGAAAAAATGTATCAGCATCAAATTCTTTATCAAGCTGAGTGATATATACTGTGTCACATAAATCAATTAAATCATTGTAGATCTTCTCGCCACCAATGACAAAGGCTTTTTTGTCTTTATACTTATCTAATATATTGTTAAGCTCTGTTATATCGTTGATAAAATAAATGTTGTCAAAATCTTTATATTCATTTTTTAAATTAACATTATTTGTAAATACTATATTTATTCTATTTTTTAGAGGCTCTTTGTTTTTAAAACTGAAAAGAGTTTTTCTACCCATAATGACAATAGAATCTTTGGTTGTTTCCCTAAAAAATCTCATATCATCTGGTATTGATATGAGAAGATTGCCATTATTACCTATTCCATTGTTTTTATCTATACATGCAATTGCATACATATGAATATTTTACATTATAATATGCTATTTTGCAATGATAATTTTTGCATAATAGTTATTATTTTGTATATGAACAATTTGTGTAAATGGTTGATAGAAACATTAAAATTTTGTATAATATAGGACATGAGTATAATAATAGCAATTTTAGTCTTAGGACTAATTATAACAGTACATGAATTTGGCCATTTTCTTATGGCTAAGTTTTTTAAAGTTCCAGTAAGGGAATTTTCTATTGGTATGGGTCCGAGAATTATATCTAAAGTAGTAAATAATACAAGATATAGTTTAAAGGCTTTCCCATTTGGTGGAAGTTGCGCAATGATCGGAGAAGATGATGCTGGAAGCGGTGATTTTACACATGTAGAGGGCGTAAAGATTGATGAGAATGGTCTTTATGATTTTGACGGAGTAAAATTTACAGAAGAAGAAATCAAAAACAATAATTTTCAAGTAATTGCCCCAATAAAAAAATGCATAATATGTCTTGCTGGACCATTTATGAATTTTTTACTCGCTTTTTTACTATCAATTATTTTGGTGTCAAATATAGGATTTGATGCACCTATTATTTCAAATGTAGCAGAGAATAGTGCTGCATCAGTAGCTGTGCCCTATGAACTTAAAAAAGGAGATGAAATTATAGGGCTTGAAATCCCAGGTGAGAAAGAAGATGTAATATGTTATAGAGATCTTGCATTATTTATGCAATTAAATAATGATGACTTGGTAAACAATAATTATCCATTAATCATGACTATTAAGAGAAATGGAACAGTACTTAAAACAAGTGTCCTTCCAAAATATGATTCTGAACAGGGAAGAGCTATTATTGGAATTACATTTGGAGATATGTATGATAAACCAGCAGGGTTCATTGAAACTGTGGAATATGCATTCAAAGAATTTTACTTTTATATAAAAACAACAATAATGAGTTTAAGGCTTCTTATAAGAGGTAAACTTGGTGCGAAAGATGTATCTGGACCAGTTGCCACAGTAGCAGTTATGGGCAATGCGATTAGCGAAGCTCACAAGTTTAGTTTTATGTCTATGATTTATACGCTTATTACAATGATAGTTTTAATATCTGCAAATCTTGGGGTTATGAATTTATTACCAATTCCTGCTCTTGATGGCGGAAGAATAGTATTTGCAGCAATTGAGATGATTTTAGGCAAACCTATAAATAAAGATTTGGAAAATGCAGCCAATGCAGTAACAATGATTTTGCTCCTTATCTTTATGATTTGGATTTTTGGAATGGATATTTATAAACTTTTATCAGGAAGTTTATTTAGTTAATATGAAAAAATTTGTAGAAACTATTAAGGTAAAATTAAATAATAATGTAGAAAAGTATTTTAAAGATGTTGAAGTTGAAAGCATAAAACATGTTAATGCAACTAACAGTATTAATTTTAACCTTGTTTCATACAACTTAATAAGCAGAGATATAATTAAGGATGCGGAGAATGATGTAGCATCTCAACTTTTAAATGTAAACATAAATAATTTAGTAAAGGAAGATAAAAATTTTATAAATCCAGTAAAATTTAATCTTAAGTATATATTGGATGATAAGTATACATGCAAAGCGATATATGATGAAGTGAAAAAAGATCTATTCAATGAACTTAAAGATAAAAAAGTTGTCTATGGCGCATTTTTCAGAAATGATAATATAAGATTTGTAGATGAAGAAACGATGGAAATATCATTTATTAAATCCGACTTATTTGAACAGGATGAAAATAATTTAATCGAAATATTAAATAAAATATTTACAAGCAGATATAATAGAAATTTAAAAATCAATGTAAAGTTTATAGAAAGTATTGACTTGAAAGAAACTGTAAGCTTCAATAAAAAGTTTGATAGAATATTAAAGAGTGAAAACTTAAATGATCAGTACAATAGAAATCTAAAAGTTGATGAAAATGTAGCTAATAATGAAAATAAAACAATAAATGTAAATAATGCAAGTATAAAAAATAATTCTATTAAATCAAGTAAAAATAATAGGAGACATATTAATCCCAATGGCAATTATTTATATGGTGAAAAATCTAAGTTTAAGCCAAAATTTTTAACAATATCAAATATAGTTAATGATAGTGATAACATTGAAACAAAAGGTATCATATATAATTTAAAATCTAATAACACTAAAAATGGCAGAAAACTTTTTAGCATATATGTTTACGATGGTGAAGCTTGTATTGAGATAAAATTTTTTGGTGAAATAGAAGAAGAAACATTATTTAATCTCAGATTTAAAATTGGAAAAGAAATAAAAGTTTGCGGTAGTGTAAAATATGATTCTGTATATTCAAAAGCTATGGTTTTTGGGCCAATTGGTATTTCATATATAGAGGAAGTTGGAGAAAGAGAAGTTATTGAATTTGGAAAAGTTACTGAAGATGGGTATCACAATATATTTATTACAGATAGAACAGATGAAGAAAGTGAAAAGAGAGTGGAGCTTCATTTACATACTAAATCAAGTATGCAAGATGGTGTTGGTGAAATAAAGGCATATATTGATACAGCAACTAAATTTGGCATGAGTGCGATGGCAATAACTGACCATGGCTGCGTAAATGCACTGGCAGATGCCTATGAGTATTTAACTAATAGCAAAAGACCAAGATACAATCAAAATTTTAAGTTGATATATGGAGTTGAAGGGTATCTTGTAGACGATTACAATGATTATTATGTTGATAAAGATTTTAATTTTTCTAATAAATCATATAATATAAATGATGCTTTTGTTATATATGAACTTGTTTTTACTGGTAAAAATAAAAAGAATGATGAATTAATAAAAATAGAGGCAGTAAAAATTAAAAAAGATAATACGAGAGAATATTTTAGCGAGTTTGTTTATACAAAAAAACCACTTACAATTGCTATAAGAGATAATACGGGAATAAAAGAGAGTGATATAAAAGATGCTGAAGATATAAAAATAGTATTAAATAGATTTAGAAATTTTATAGCTGATTCAGTACTTGTAACCTCAAGTTTTGATAAGAACTTTTTGCTTTCAGACATATTAAAGTCTTATGGATTAGATAATAATATTGATACTATAAGCATTGTACAACTTTCTAGGATGATACTTAAAAACTTAAAACGTAGCGACCTTATAGCTATAGCAAAAGAACTTAAAATTAAACTTGAAGGTATTACTAATAGAAAAAAAGACGAAGCAAAACTACCACTATATTCACATGATAAAATTATTTTACTTGAAAATATTTTTATTTCTATTAGAGAAATACTTATAGGAGAATATAAGATCTCTAATTTAACAGAATTAAAAGATGTCCTAACTATAAGTGATGAATATATTATGAGACAACCATATTATCATATCATCTTACTTGCTAAAAACGATGTGGGAAGGGTGAACCTTTATAAATTAGTTTCTGACTCAAATGTAAAATATACATATAATAAAAGACCAAGAATGCCAAGGTCTTTAATCAATAAATATAGGGAAGGAATAATAGTTGGTTCTGCCTGCATACTTGGAGAGTTTATGGATGCTATAAAGAATGGAGCCAGTGATGATAGGTTAAAAGAGATAGCATCGTATTATGATTACCTTGAGATCCAGCCAACACTTAATAATTCATTTTTACTTCAGAAAGATAAAGAAAATTTTAAAACTTTAACTGACCTTGAAAATTTAAATAAAAAGGTAGTAGATATTGGCGAAGAGATAGATAAACTGGTGGTGGCAACTTGCGATTGTCATTATGTCGAAAAAAATGATAAATTATATAGAACCATTTTAAGATATGGGACTATGTATAAGAAAACTAATTATGATGCAAGTGGCAAATTAAAAACTGAAATTAGTGACAGCGCGGAAAGTTCAGATAGAGAAGAATTATATTTTAGGACTACTAAAGAAATGCTTGAAGAGTTTTCATATCTTGGTGTTGAAAAAGCAAGAGAAGTAGTTATTATAAATACAAATTTAATTAGCAATATGATTGAAAATATTGCTCCGCTTAGAAAAGATAAATGTCCACCACATATAGAAGGTAGTGATGATGAACTTATTAATACTTGTATTGATAACTTTAAAAAGATTTTTGCTGACAATGATGTACCTGAGATTAAAAGTCGATTAGACAATGAATTAAAATATATAATTGATAATGGTTATTCAGTTATGTATATTGCAGCAAAAAAATTAATAGATTACTCAAGAGAAAACGGATATCCTGTCGGTTCAAGAGGATCTGTTGGATCAAGTCTTGCGGCAACTATGCTTGGCATCACAGAGGTTAATCCACTGAAGCCATATTATATTTGTCCGAGATGTCATAAACTCATATATGATACTGAAGAAACAAACAAGTATTTAAATGACTCGGGCTTTGATATGCCTGATAAGATGTGTCCAGTTTGCAATACTAAAATGAATAAAGATGGAATTAATATTCCATTTGAAACTTTCCTTGGTATACCAGGTGATGCTAAAGCACAAAAAGAACCAGATATAGACCTTAATTTTTGCTCTGTATTCCAATCAAGTGTACATAAAAAGACTGTAGAAATGTTTGGTGAAGAAAATACTTTTAAGGCTGGCACAGTTGGAACTGTGGCTGAAAAAACTGCATTTGGATATGTAAAAAAATATGCAGAGTTGGAAAAGAAATCATTATCAAATGAGCAAACGAATTATTATGCAAAAAAAATACTTGATTGTAAAAACAATACTGGTCAACATCCCGGAGGAATGGTAGTTGTGCCAGATGGTGAAGAAATTTATTCATTTACACCTATACAACTTGCTACATCAAATAGTAATATAAGTGATATTACTACTCATTATGATTATCATAAAATTGATTCTAATTTATTGAAACTTGATTTACTTGGACATGAAGCTCCACTAATGCTTAAAAAACTAGCTGAAGTTACTGGAGTTGATTATATGACAGTACCTTTTTATGAAAAGGAAGTTCTTAGCCTCTTTGAAAACCCAAATGCTCTTGGTATAAAACCAGAAGATATAAGTGGAACAAAACTTGGATGCCTTACTCTTCCAGAATTCGGTACAGACTTTGCTATGAGAATGTGTGAAGAAGCTAAGCCTAAGACTGTGGCAGATCTTATAAGAATAGCAGGTCTTGCGCATGGTACTGATGTGTGGCAAGGCAATGTGCAAACTTTAATAAAAAATGGCGATTGTACTCTTAGCACAGCAATATGCTGTAGAGATGATATTATGATTTATCTTATAGAAAAAGGGCTAGATAAGGGACTTGCATTTAATATAATGGAAAAAGTTCGTAAAGGAAAAGGACTTGAACCTGATTGGATTGAAGAAATGAAAAAGCATAATGTCCCTGATTGGTATATAGGATGCTGTAAAAAAATAAAATATATGTTCCCTAAAGCTCATGCGGCTGCATATGTTCTTGCATCTCTACGTATAGCGTATTACAAAGTACATTACCCTAAAGAATATTACGCTACTTATTTTTCTATAAAGAAAGATGGTATAGATTATAAGTATATTATGCAATCAAAAGAAGATATAACATATCACATTGCTAAGATTAAAAAGATTATAAATGAAAAGAGCAATGATGCTAAATTTAAAAAACAAATTGACAATAATGAAAAAGAATATGCGGGGATAAGTTATAACAATAATGAAGAGATAGATAACGAAGAGTCTACTGATACAAAAGATAGTATAGATAAAGATAGAATTCTTACTTCAAAATACTCAAGTATGTCAGCAAAGAACTTATTTGATTTATATATGGTCTATAGAGTTATTGAAGAAATGCAGGCTAGAGGTATTGAATTCTGCCCACTTGATATATACAAGGCAAAAAGAAGTGATTTTATAGTATATGATGGAAGAATTATGCCATCATTTGATTCAATACCTGGTATAGGTACAAAGGATACAGATATAGATTATGATGATAATAGACCATTGTCTGAAAAGAGTACTGCTATGAAATGTGAAATTGAAGGTAGAAAAGGTGAATATAGTTCTATAGAGAATTTCAGGGATAGAACAAAAGTAAATTCAACAATTGTAGAAACAATGAAGACTTTAGGACTTCTTGATGGTCTTAAAGAAAGTGACCAAAACACTGTATTTGATTATATATAGAAACTTAGTTGAAATATTAAAAAGTAGTATAAATATTGACTTTTTTACAAAATATGTTATAATAATCAAGCGTTTCCTATGGCTACTGATAAAATCCTATATACGGTTGCTGTGGGTTACGACTAAAACATTTATAGGAGGGAATATGCTTACAAAAGAAAAAAAAGCAGAGATAGTAGCTAAATTCGGTAAGGGTGCAAATGATACTGGTTCTACAGAAGTTCAAGTTGCTCTTCTTACAGAGAGAATATCTGAATTAAATGCTCATCTTGCTAAGAACCCAAAAGATTTCCATAGCAATCGTGGACTTCTTATGATGGTAGGTAAGAGAAAACAATTACTTAAATATCTTGAGACTACTAATCTTGAATCTTACAGAGATTTAATAAAGAAATTGAATTTAAGAAAGTAATTATTGGGTCGCTATTTGCGACCTTTTTTTTTATTTAAAATTATGATATAATAATTTTTGAAAATTCTACAAAAGTAATAATAATATAAATATTTATGGGAGGTATATATGGTTTATACAAAAGATGTAGAGTGTATGTGCAAAGTAATGAAAGGCGCAAATCATGAGAATGCACCAATCCCAGAAGAGGGTAAATGGGTACATGCAAAAGAAGTAAAAGATATAAGTGGCTTTAGTCATGGTATAGGTTGGTGCGCACCACAACAAGGTGCTTGTAAATTGTCTCTTAATGTAAAAAATGGAATTATTGAAGAAGCATTAGTTGAAACAATTGGGTGTAGCGGTATGACACATTCAGCTGCGATGGCATCAGAAATTTTACCTGGGAAAACAATTCTTGAAGCTCTTAATACTGATTTAGTTTGTGATGCTATTAATACTGCTATGAGAGAAATTTTTCTTCAAATAGTATATGGCAGAACACAATCTGCATTTTCAGATGATGGACTTGCTGTTGGCGCTGGACTTGAGGACCTTGGTAAAGGTAGAAGATCACAAGTTGGAACTATGTATGGAACAAAAGAAAAAGGTTCAAGGTATCTTGAGATGGCAGAAGGATATGTGACAGGAATTGCTCTTGATGAAAATGATGAAATAATTGGTTATCAATATGTTTCACTTGGAAAAATGACAGACTTTATTAAAAAAGGTGATACACCTAATGATGCATGGGAAAAATCTAAGGGTGAATATGGTCGTGTTAAAGATGCAAAGAAAATTATAGACCCAAGAAAGGAGTAATTATGAGTATAACATTTGAAGGTTATGATAGAAGAATAAATAAAATAAATAAAGTATTAAATGAATATGGCATAAAAGATTTAGATGAGGCAAAAAAAATCTGTGATGACAAGGGCGTTGATGTATATAACATAGTAAAAGGCATACAAGGCATATGCTTTGAGAATGCTTGTTATGCATATGTAGCAGGTGCTGCAATTGCTATAAAAAAAGGTGATAAAGAAGCTTATAAGATAGCTGAAAACATTGGTCTTGGTCTTCAAGCATTTTGTGTGGAAGGCTCAGTTGCGGAAAATAGAAAAGTAGGAATTGGACATGGTAATCTTGCTTCTATGCTATTATCTGAAGAAACAGAGTGCTTTGCATTTTTAGCAGGTCATGAAAGTTTTGCTGCTGCAGAAGGTGCTATAGGTATAGCAAATAATGCAAATAAAGTCCGTAAAAAACCTTTAAGAGTAATTTTAAATGGTCTTGGAAAAGATGCGGCAAAAATTATATCAAGAATTAATGGTTTTACTTATGTTCAAACTGAATTTGATCATTTTAAAAATGAATTAAAAGAGATAAAGGCTACTGCTTATTCAAATGGAGAGAGAGCAAAGGTTAGATGCTATGGAGCAGATGATGTCATAGAAGGCGTGGCAATTATGCATCGTGAAAATGTAGACATATCTATAACTGGCAATTCAACTAACCCAACTCGTTTCCAACATCCAGTTGCTGGAACATACAAGAAAGAAAGAATAGAGCAAAACAAAAAGTATTTTTCAGTAGCATCAGGTGGTGGTACAGGTAGAACACTTCATCCAGATAATATGGCTGCAGGCCCTGCATCTTATGGTATGACTGATACTATGGGTAGAATGCATGCAGATGCACAATTTGCAGGTTCATCATCAGTTCCAGCACATGTAGATATGATGGGATTTATTGGTGCAGGCAATAATCCAATGGTTGGTATGACTGTGGCAGTTGCCGTAGCACTCAGTGAAAAAATTTAATAAATAACATGATAGTTGTTTTATAATAAACTACTTATTATTTTATTGTCAACAGCAATTTTGGCGGTTCCGCAACAATGTTAGAATTACTTGACTTTAGTATTTTGTGTTAGGAGCAAAAAAGTCACCGGATAAGAGAGCGAGCATCTTTTCAGCGAAGCTCGACCGTTGAGCTTTTTTGCTCCTGCTTTTAACAAAATAGTAAAGTCTTAGTAATTCTCATTGTGAGGACTAAGCGCCGATAATTGCTGTTGACAATAATAAGTCAAATGAGGTTATATGAAAATTAGATTAGCAGATTATATAGCAAATTTTTTAGTTGACCACGGCATCTGCCACGGTTTTACAGTTATTGGCGGAGGCGCCATGCACTTAAATGACTCTTTTGGTCATAAGAAGGGTATTAAAATGCTCTACAACCATCATGAGCAAGCCTCAGCTATGGCAGCAGATTGTTATGCTCGCATAAATAATAAGCCAGCTTTACTTTGTGTAACAACAGGGCCTGGAGGTATCAATGCACTTAATGGTGTTGCATCGGCATATTTAGATTCTATTCCTATGATTGTGATAAGTGGGCAAGTACGATATGATACTTCATCAATGTATGAGAAGAAGAAAACTGGTGCAAAACTTCGTTCGATGGGCGATCAAGAGTTTGATATAGTATCATCTGTTAAGAACATGACAAAGTATGCTGTAACGATAGATGAACCTTATGATATAAAATTTCATCTTGAAAAAGCATATCATCTTGCAACTACTGGCAGGATGGGACCAGTGTGGTTAGATGTGCCAGTAGATTTTCAAGGCACAATTATTGATACAAGTAAATTAAAATCTTATTTTGGAACGAGTGAACAAAAAAATGATGATGCAATAATACCTGCCAAGGTTAAAATGAGTGATATTGAAAAAATTGTTTCAATGATTAAAAAATCTAAAAGGCCTGTGATATATGCTGGATTTGGAGTTAGGCTATCTGATGGCTCTCACGATTTTAGAAGACTCATTAAAAAGATAAATATTCCAATCGTTACTTATTGGGATTCAATTGATTTAATAGAAACAGATAATGATTTATATTGTGGTCGTGCTGGGAATATGGGTGACAGAGCAGGAAATTTTGCAGTACAAAATTCAGATTTAGTTATTGCTATTGGAACGAGAATATCTATAAGACAGACTGGATATAATTATAAAGACTGGGCAAGATCTGCAAAAGTTGTGATGATAGATATTGATAAAGAAGAGTTTAAGAAACATACAATACATGTAGATTATAGTTTACATGCTGATGCAAAAGATTTTATTTTAGCTTTTGAAAATTATTTGCTTAAGAATAGAATTAGTAAATTGTTTCAAAACAACGAATGGAATAAACAGTGTTTAACATGGAAAGACAAATATCCTGTAGTTGATAATAAAAAATATAAATCAAAAAAATTGGTGAATGTATATGCATTTTTTGATGCATTGTCAAAGAATTTGAAAGAAGGCTCTATATCAGTTGCAACGAGTGGAGCTAGTTGTGTAGCTGGGCATCAAAGTTATGTTATAAAAAAGGGGACAAGATTTATAAATAATAATGTGATTGCATCTATGGGATATGGATTACCTGCTTCTATTGGTGCATGTATTGCAAATGGTAAAAAAGAAGTAATTGCATTTGAAGGTGATGGCGGATTTATGATGAACATGCAAGAGCTGCAAACTATTATAACAAATAAACTACCGATAAAACTTTTTATTATAAATAATGAGGGATACCATTCACTTAGAATTACACAAAATAATTTATTTAGTAAGCATTCACATGTGGGAATCGGTCCAGAGTCAAAAGACTTATCATTCCCAAATTTTGAAAAGATTGCGAATGCATTTGGAATCAAATATTTTAAGATTAAAAATAATAGCGAATTAAACTTAAGTATCAAAAATATACTTAAGTTTAATAAGGCTGCTATGATAGAAGTATTTACAGATAAAGTGCAAGTTTGGGAGCCTAAAAGTTCAGGTAGAAAGACAAAAGATGGTAAGTTGGTTAGCCCGCCACTTGAAGATATGGCACCATTTTTACCTAGGGAAGAACTTAAGGAAAATATGTATATCCCGTTGTTAAAAACTTGTGAATAATTTGTTAAAAATATTGACTTTACATTGAAAATATTGTAAAATAATATATATATGATTTGAGGGGGGCAATATCTTATTGCTTTTTTATTTGTTTATTTTTGAAAGGAGCCTTATGAAAATCAATAAAACAATAAATAAAAAGATGATTGCAATCCTTTTAAGTCTTTGTATGGTTTTTGCATTTAATTTTGTATCAAATGCAAGAGTAATATATAAGGATATTAATAGTATTAGCATAAGAACAAATTTTGATTTTGACTTTGATTCTATGAGTGAAAATGGATTGCCAGATATAAATGCGGGGTCAGCTGATGGTGAATCAGGTGATTATAATGTTTATGTTTCTTCAACTGCAAAGTATGAAATAGAATCAGCAGAATGGTATTCTCAAGGTGATAGAGATTTTGAAATAGGTGGAAGTCCAAGAGTTGTAGTATATCTTACAACAAAAGATTATGATGAGTATAATAATTATAATAATAGTAGCAACAATGATTATTATTATAGATTTTTAAGTTCATATTCTTCATCAAATTGTTATATTTCAAAGGGAACTTTTATATCAGCTCAAAGGCTTTCAACATCAAATTTAAAAGTTGTATTTGCACTTAGAGGTATAAAAGGAACATATGATGAACCTCAAAATGTATATTGGGAAGATAATAGAGGCACAGCAAGATGGGATTCACCTAATGTAAGAGACTCTGGATATTATGATATAATTTTATATAGAGATGCCTCAGTTGTTGCAAGAGTAGATAGATATGCTGGTAATAGTTATAATTTCAGTGGTTATTTTAATAAAGTGGGAGATTATTCATTTAAAGTAAGAACAGTTCCTGGATCGGATAGTCAATCAACTTATGGAAAAAATTCCGAGTATGCTGAATCAGGTTCTATAACAGTTGATGAAGCTACTCTATCGCTTATTGCTCAAGGAGGAGGTGCTAGTTCATATAGTAGCGGTAGACAAAATGTTGGATGGGTTCAAATGAATAATACTTGGTATTTCTATAGACCAGACGGACAAATGGTAAAGAATAATTGGATTCAATGGCAAAACAAATGGTATTATTTGGACGAAAGAGGCGAGATGAAGGTTGGTGTTCAAAACATCAACAATAGATATTATTATCTTGGAACAGATGGAACAATGGTATCTGGCTGGGTAAATATCAATGATACATATTATTATTTTGATACTCAATCAGGCGATAATTTTGGAGCTATGTTATCAAATACTTGGGTAAAATATGATAATAAATATTTTTACTTTGATGAAAGCGGTGTTATGGTTACTGGTTGGAAGCAAATAGCTGATAGGAATGGAAATGTTTCGTTCTACTATTTTTATCCAAAGGGCACAACACAAGGCTTATATGGTTTTATGGCAACCAATACAACTATAAACGGATTTAATATAGGTAGTGATGGAAGATGGATTCAAAGCTAAGTAAATGACATTTGTATTTTTAAGGCGGCGAATGGCCGCCTTTATTTATGGAAAATATTAGAATTAAAAATTTAATAGTTGACTTTGATATAACAAATGAAGAAAATGAAGTTATATCAAAAAGGAGAGTAATTAATGACATTTCACTTTCAATAAATGAAGGTGAATTTATTTGTATAATAGGGAAAAATGGAAGTGGCAAATCAACACTTGTAAAATGTCTTAATGCTTTGATACTACCGAGTTTCGGTGATGTGACAGTTTATGGGATGAATACAAAAGATGAAGCACATCTTATTGATATAAGAAAAAACATAGGAATGGCATTTCAAAACCCAGATAATCAAATTGTTGCAAGTATAGTTGAAGAAGATGTGGCATTTGGTATGGAAAATCTATGTATTGAAACAGAAGAAATGGATAAACGAATTGATGAAGCATTAAAAACACTTGGAATTTTAGAATCAAGATATAGCCAAACTAATAAACTTTCTGGTGGGCAAAAACAAAAAGTATCACTTGCAGGAATATTATGTATGAAGTCAAAAATATTGGTTTTAGATGAACCTACAAGCATGATAGATAAAAATGGAAGAGTCGATTTACTTAACAAGGTATATGAATTGAATAAAAAAGAAAAAATAACAGTTATTTTAATATCGCATTATATAGAAGAAATTACATATGCAGATAGAGTGCTTGTAATGAATAATGGGAAAATAATAAACGATGATACACCAAAAAATATTGTATTAAAAGAAGATATTTTAAAAGAAGCTGGTGTTGAATTACCATATATTACAAAACTTTCAAAAAAATTAAAAGAGAGTGGTAAAAATTTAAAAGGAAATGAATTTACAGTATCGGAGTTATGCCAATTCTTGAAGTAAAAAATTTAAAATATAATTATGATAAATATGAAAAAACATCAAAGTATGTAATTGATGATATTTCTTTTAGTATAGATAAAAAAGATTTTGCTGCAATTATTGGTAAGTCAGGGAGCGGTAAAAGTACATTGATAAGTCATTTAAATGGTCTTTATAAAGCAACAAGCGGAGATATATTATACAATGGCGAAAGTATATATAAAAAAGATTATAATCTCACTGGACTTAGGTTTAAGATTGGAGTAGTATTCCAATATCCTGAATATCAACTTTTTTCTGAAACAGTGATCGAAGATGTGGCATTTGGAGCAATTAAAAAAGGCTTAAGTAAAGCAGAAGCTTATAAAAAGTCAGAAGAGATTTTAAATTTGTTTGGAATAGAATATTTAAAAAATGAGTCACCATTTAATCTATCTGGTGGTGAAAAAAGAAAAGTGGCATTTGCAGGCATATTTGTTATGGAACCAGAAATAATAATATTAGATGAGCCTGATGCAGGACTTGATACTATATCTAAAACAAACTTTTATAATTTAGTCAAGATGTTAAACAAAGAAAAAGAAACTACTATAATTTATATAACACATAATCTTGATGATGTTATAGAGTACGCGAATAAAGTTATTGTATTGAACGAAGGAAAACTTTTGAAAGTTGGAAAACCATATGAAGTTTTATCAAATGAGGAAGTAATGAATAAGGCTTCTTTAGATATGCCATATGCTATAGACATATATAATGCTTTGAAGTTAAAAGGATATAATTTAGATGCAAGCAAGCTTAAATTTGATGAATTGTATAATCAAATGTTACATATGAATTAATATGATTAGAGATATCACCTTAGGACAATATTATAAGAAAGATAGCATTGTGCATTCTCTTGATCCAAGAGTTAAATTAGTTGCAACTCTTATTTTTTTAGTATCCTTATTTATATCTACAAATATATTTGCGTATGTGCTTGCAACAATATTTTTAATTATCGCAATTAATAAGTGTAAAGTCCCATTTAAATTTATTATAAAAGGACTTAAATCGCTTCTAGTATTATTATTAATTTCTGTATTTTTTAATTTATTTTTAACTCCTGGAGATCCGATATTTAGCATTGGCATCTTTAAAATTACAAGAGAAGGAATTGTCATCGCAATTAAAATGGCAGTAAGGCTTATATATTTAGTTATAGGATCTTCAATATTAACTTTGACAACTACTCCAAGCAAACTTACAGATGGATTAGAAAAAGGGCTATCGTTTTTGAAAGCATTTAAAGTTCCAGTTGCTGAAATTGCTCTTATGATGTCAATAGCACTTAGATTTATTCCTATATTGATAGAAGAGGTTGATAAAATTATGAATGCCCAAATGTCAAGAGGAGCGGATTTTGAACATGGAAACCTTATAGAAAAGGCAAAATCGTTGATACCATTACTTATACCACTTTTTGTATCTGCTTTTAAACGAGCAAATGATCTTGCATATGCTATGGAATCAAGATGCTATTCTAGTGATGTAAATAGGACTAAACTCAGACCTTTAAAGTATACAAAGATAGACTATATTACATATATTTATTTACTCATATACATAATATTGATATTTTTGACAAGATATATTAAAATAGAAGGTATAGTAAATTTTGAGAGGTTATTATGATTAGAATAATTGAAAAAGATGGAAGTACAAAAGATTATGAGCAAAGTGATATATATGCACTTAATACATTAAGACATACTGGAAGCCATGTTATGGCAAATGCCATTAAGAGATTATATCCAAATGCTAAACTTGCTATTGGACCATTTATAGATAATGGTTTTTATTATGATATTGATTTTGGAGATGTTAAAATATCTGATGAAGACTTTCCTAAAATAGAAGAAGAAATGAAAAAAATCATTAAAGAAAATGCTACCATGGAAAGATATACCATGGAAAGGGCAGATGCCATCAAGTTTTTTAAAGATAGAAATGAAGATTACAAAGTTGAACTTGTAGAAGATTTACCAGAAGGTGAAAAAGTTTATTTTGCAAAGCAAGATGATTTTATTGATTTATGTGGTGGTTCTCATTTACTTCATACATCAGATTTTAAGCATTTTAAACTTATGAATATTGCTGGTGCATATTGGAGAGGTGATGAACATAAAAAAATGCTTACTCGTGTTTATGCAACTGCATTTTTTAAAAAAGAAGAATTAGATAATTATATTACTATGATTGAAGAAGCAAAAAAGAGAGATCATAGAAAACTTGGAAAAGAGCTTGGATTATTTATGCTAAGTGACTATGGTCCTGGTTTCCCATTCTTTTTACCAAATGGTATGATAGTTAGAGATACACTTATGAATTTTTGGAAAGAAATTCATTATAAAAATAATTATGATCAAATAATGACTCCTATTATGCTTAATCGTGAGTTATGGGAAACATCTGGACACTGGGAACATTATGGTGAGAATATGTATTCAACAAGCATTGATGATGAGAATTATTGCTTAAAGCCTATGAATTGTCCAGGCTCAATACTTGTATATATGAATGAGCCAAGAAGTTATAGAGACTTACCTCTAAGACTTGCAGAACCTGGTATAGTTCATCGCCACGAAAAATCAGGAGAACTCCACGGACTTATGAGAGTTCGTTGCTTTACTCAAGATGATGCGCATATTTATATCACACAGGAACAAATTGAAGAAGAAGTTACTCGCATTATTAAGATAATTGATGAAATTTATAATTTGTTTGGATTTGATTATTTTGTGGAATTATCTACAAGACCAGATGATAGGATGGGAACTGATGAAGAGTGGGATAGAGCAGAAGGCGGACTTATAAATGCACTTAAAAATAATAATATGGATTATATATTAAACGAAGGTGATGGTGCATTTTATGGTCCAAAGATAGATTTCCATCTTAGAGATTGTCTTGGAAGAACTTGGCAATGTGGAACTATACAACTTGATATACAACTTCCACAAAGATTTAACTTGGAATATATTGGTGCAGATGGAGAAAAACATCAACCTATAATGATACATAGAGTTTGCTTTGGTTCTGTAGAAAGATTTATGGGTATTCTTATAGAACATTTTGCAGGTGCATTCCCAACATGGCTTGCACCTACTCAAGTAGAAGTAATACCTGTATCAGATAAGACACTTGATTATGCAAAATCAGTTGAGAGTGAATTAAAGAATGCGGGGATAAGGGTACATCTTGATGATAGAGCAGAAAAGATGGGATACAAGATAAGGGAAGCACAAGTTCATAAAATTCCTTATATGATAGTAGTAGGACCTAAAGAGGCAGAAGAGAATAAGATAGCTATAAGAAGTAGATTTAAAGGTGATGAGGGAACAACAACAACTAAAGATTTTATAAGTATTCTTAAAGATGAGATAGATAATAAAACAATTAGAAAAGTTGAAGTAGAACAAAAATAAAAAATAAAAGGGGCTCTTTACATTGTTAAGAACCCCTTTTTAATTTATTTTTTCTTTTTAGTAGTTTTTGTAGTTTTCTTTGCTGATTTTTTTACTGCCTTAGTTTTTTTAATTGATTTTTTTGGTGTTTCATAATCATCGAAATCAAGTGCTGCATTACTAATTGCTTCGCTAACATATGATTTTACATTATTATACATATCATTAGTAGCACTTACTACAAGGTCAGTTGCTTTACTTGCAAGTTTTTTTGTACTTTCGCTTAGATTCTTAGTGCTTGCAGTAAATTTAGATTTATCACCAATAGATGTATAAGTTCTTTTTAAGTCTGTGCCGACATTTTTGGCTTTGCTGATAAATGTATCATATTTGTCTTTGGTGTCTTCTGAAAATTCATTTTGTTTTGCCATATAACTAGCATATCCTACAAATGCTCCGAGTGCTGCAAATAGTGTAAATGTTAAACCTTTTCCTTTCCCCATTTTAAAACCTCCTATGCATAATAACTAATAAAAATTTAATAAAAAATAGCACTTATAACCTAATAAAAGTATAGCATATTTTTTAATTTTTTGCTATATTATTATTATGAATATTTTAGATAAATTAGAAAGAAAATACCCATTTTTAAGTTTCCCAAACCTTTACTTGTATATGGTGGTTATATTTTTGATGGGTCTTATAATGAACCTGTTTAACCCATATTACTATTTGCTATATTTAAGCCTTGATGTTAGCATGATTTTAAAAGGGCAAATATGGAGACTTTTTACTTTTATTTTTTACCCTCCAACTTCAAGTGTGTCAATTATTTTGTCACTACTTATGATTTATGTCTATTACTCAATAACTAAAACTCTTACAATGATTTGGAGACCATTTAAATTTAACTTATTTATGTTTATTGGGTATATAAGTCAAATCCTTGGTGCATTTTTTGTATATTTTGTTATGAAGACAAATGTAATAATGTATCCAACTTATACTTTTTTTTCAATAATTATGGCTTTTGCACTTACATTTCCAGACGCAGTATTTTATATTTATTTTTTAATTCCTATAAAGGCAAAGTATTTTGCCTATATAGAAGTAGCCATTTACATTTTGATATTTATTTCATCAGGTTTGCCAGATAGAGTTGCTATAATTTGTAGTGCATTAAATGTATATATATTTTTTGTTTTGTTAAGGAATAAAATTTAGTATGAGTAGTATTTTAACTTTTGAAGCAAAATATGAGGATTTAGGTAAATATGGTGAGATAAGGACACCATTTACTATTGAGGATTTTAAACAAGCTGGTTTTGAATATGAAGACACAATCAAAGTTTCTTTTTTGGATAAAGAATTAATAATTCCTTATGTTCCAAGTTATAGATGTACTCATTCGGGAGGAACTGTATTGGTGGGGAGTCAAATGTTTAAAACTATACCAATAGTTTCATTCCACTCTAATTTTGTGAAAAAAAATAGAATAGCGGTATATCTTGAAAATGAAGACATGGATATTGATATAATGGTTTCTAATGGAATAAAGTTTCCAATACATTTTGAGTTAGAACTTTATGAAAAAAAAGGCTATCATGAAGAATTCCAAGTTTACAATTTGATTAGAACTAATAATAGAGAAGACTATAGTGACTTGAGTGATGAGGAGTATTGCAATTTTAGAACAGTAAAAGCTGGAAGAATTAAAGAAGGGATTCTTTATCGCTCATCATCGCCGATAGACCCATTTATGAAAAGAAATAACTATGCGGATGATTGTCTAAAAAAATATGGTATAAAGACTATTGTTAATTTAAACAATCATAAGGATGATACAAGATATTTTGAGAATTATTATGACACTTATTATAGTAAACAAAACATTCTATTTTTAAATACAAATGCAGATGTTACATCTTATAATTTCGGAAAATCAGTATTAAGAGCTATGAAATTTATAAATGAGCATGAGGGACCATATCTTGTTCACTGTATGGAAGGACAAGATAGAACAGGTGCAATATGTGCCTTATTTGAATCGTTGCTTTCAGCAAGTAAAAATGAATTAATAGAAGATTTTATGAAAACCTATGAAAATTTTTATAGAGTCAAAAAAGGAAGTGATCAGTATTATAAAATCGTTAAAGGTGAAATTCAAGACGATATTGCTTCAATAAGAGGCTTTACTTATAACACATTGGATATCCTAAAAAATCCAGTGAGTTACCTTCGCTTCTTAGATATAACTAATTCGGATATGGAAAAATTTATAAGAATCATGCAAGGCAAATAATTTTTTTATTTAAATTTGGGGACGGGGTATATTATTTGAAATTTGGGGACACCCTTTGGCGAGCCATCGTACGGGCGAGCTGCGCGAGCCCTTATTTTTTTGCAATTTTAAGAGGGCATTCACCCCCTATCATTTCCACATATGCCCTTTTAGTGCTGGGGAGACCCTCTAAACCAAAGGGGGTGACGTACGGGCGACGTACGGGCGAGCTATGCGAGCCCCTGTAAGCGCGAGTTATACGAGCGCAAGGTCGAAGAATATAAAAATAGATGAATAAAGGGACAAGATTGATTAAGAGAGTGATAGCACTTTATTTAGTGTTCCTTTTAAGTATAGAGAATTTTGCTGCGGTAATTAGTGATAATGATGGTTCGGCCTTTATAACAAAGGCTGAATTTGATTGGCTTAAAAATGACTTTCAGAGTCAGATAGATCAGTACAATACAAGTATAGATAGTAAAATTGATGGGGCAATATCAGCATATCTTGCTGGCTTACAACTTAGTAAAGTAAGTAATTTAACAAATTATGTATCGCTTATGGCTGAACAAAATATTTATTCAATTGCATTTGCTGACAAATCTGTTCCTCTTACTACTTCAAATAATAATGATTTTACATGTGGAGGCTGGTGGCTATTTTATGTGTGGGGATGGAACCTACGTGATGGAAATGGGAATGGACAGATAAATATTGTCAGTGGTAGTAAAGCAAGTCATAATTTATGGATTAGGCCAACTGAAAGTTCTTTGGACTCTAAAAAATATTTTATAAAAGAAGTTAACATAGATGGAAATAAATATTACGGACCTTATAATCAGTATTACTTTAATGTTGTGCAACAAGTAACTGCACAAAAATTAACTTCTGTATTTAATAGACATACAATACCTACATCTAACCCAACACTAGCAGCTTTAACTTTTGATTACAGAGCTTTGTCATCTAGTGGAACTACGAATCTTGGCAATTATGATATGGGCACATGGGGAAGTCATAGTAATATTGAAGGGACTATCATTTTAAAATATGTAACAAATGATATTGATAGAAGATGGGGATGCTTAAATGCCACTGGAAGTTGTGACAATACAGGAATAAATTATGCGGTTAATTATGATGAAAGATGGAATCTGACAGAAGAAGTTACACATGCGGGAACTAAATTTAAAGGTGGCGACAATTGGGGAGCACAAACTCAATCTTTTAATCCGGGTGCAGGATCGGGAGGTATTCAATCAGAAGTTGCACATGCTCCGAATGTTACATTTATTTATAAAACACCTAAAATTATAACCAAGACAAATAGAGAATTGTGTAATCATATAGCAACAAAATTAATAGATAAATATGTTCCAATGTATGGAGGATTACCTGTAACAACTCTTCCTGGAAATGGCAAAATTAAATTTAAATATAGGTATGTCACAAAAAAAATATCTGATAGCTCAACTGTATCAGACACAGCAACACTTGTTTTTAAAACAAAGCAATTTAGTAATGGTGAGATAGAAGCTGAAACTGAAAAAGTATATAAGACAACAGAAGGTAATAATGAATGGACTACTTGTGAATTTGAGATTAGCGATGCGAAGAATGATGGCTCGACAATTCTTTATGTAAAATTAAAACCAAATAATGCAGATAATTATGTTAGATTTGAAATAGATGGTGATATAATATTTACACAATAATTTTTGGATGAAAATATACGAGGTGACTAATTAATGAAATCAAAGAAGTTAAAAATAATTAAGATAATAAGTATAGGTCTTTTGATTTTGTTATCTATAAATAGTTTTGCTGTTGCGGTTTCTGACAATGATGGTTCGGCTTTTATTACAAAAGCTGAATTTGATTCATTGAAAAATAGTTTTCAAAGTCAGATAAATCAATTTAATACATCTATAGATTCAAAAATTGATTATGCCATATCAAGTTATCTTGCTGGAATTAAGGTTGAAAGAACATATATATTAGATGAATATGTATCAAAACTTTATAACATATCTCCTTTTGCAACAACATTTGCAAATAAGGCTTCAACAATAAGTGGGTCTAATAATGCTAATTTTGTAAGAGGTGGTTGGTGGTTTTTCTGTATTTTTGGTTGGAATACATATGCTAGTAGTTATGAGGGGCAAGTTAATTTTGGTAATGGTGAGTTTAGAAGTCATCAATTGAATTTAAAACCAGATAGTGTTGCTTCCTATAAATGGCTTGTTAAAGGTGCAAATGTGAGCGGAAATACATATTATGGTCCATACGATGATAATTTGTATAGCATGGAGCAACAAGTTTATATTCAAAAACAATTGTCTGAGTGGAGAAATAATACAAAAAAAGAAGCCGCAAACAAAATTACAGCTAACGCTACCTTTGATTTAAGATCTCTTACTACTTCTGGAAATGTTGATGTAGGTAGTTATAATAATGGCTGGTACACATGGAGTAATATAATGGGAACTGTCATTATGAATTACAAAAAGTATCAGACAGGCAAAACTTTGTGGGCAGCATTAAATGCAACAGGGATAGCCGAGACATCAAATACATATTATTGTATTGATGATGACAAAAAACAAGAATTATCTGTAGAAGCAGAAGATTGTGATTTGTTTAAAGGCAATTGGGGAGTTCAATTTCAGGAGTGGACATCACCGGGTAGAGAATGGGCTGCAAATGGAGATCAATCTAATGTAGCGGCAATGACATTAAAGTATAAAAAACCAGTAGTATTGCAATTAAAGCACAATAATTTATATAATTATTTGGCTACGGAAATAATAGGAGAGCCCGTGCCAATGTATGCAGGTATCCCTGTATGTAAAATACCAAAACCAGGAAAGATAAAATTTAAATACAAAGTTGAAACATATAGAGTTTCGGATAATGTAGCTACATTAGAACCTGTAAGAGTAGCATTTAAAATCAAGCAATTTGCAAATGGTGCTATCGCATCAGAGACAGAAAAATTATATGAAAAGACTGATGCAGAATTAAATCAGGTTTATGAATGTGAATTTAAAATTGAAAATGCAAAAAGTGATGGGTCTTCAGTTCTTTATGTGAAGGCAGCACCAACAAATGATACTACATACGTAAGATTTTATATAGTTGAAGCACCAGTAATTACTTTGGAATAAGTAATATGGAATAGAGCGAAAGTATAAAAAGCAGGATATAGTTTGTTAATTTAATAATTTCTTAATAAAATAAGTTGAATTATAAGGGCATTTTTTGTGTAATAAGTATGTATAATATTAACGCAACAAAGGAGTTTTACCATGCGAGTTTCTACATATAATACATACAACTCTTTCTAAAAGAGTTAATTCTTTTTGTAGATATTTAAACATAGTTATATAAGCCTAAGTCTATTTGGACTTGGCTTTTTTATTGTAAGGGGAAGATTATGACTAGTGTAAAAAAAGTTTTTGAAAAGAGGAATAGCATTATTGCTTGTTTTTGTATTGTGCTTAAATAGTTTTGCTGCTGTAGTTAGCGATAATGATGGTTCGGCATTTATAACAAAAGCTGAATTTGACAGTTTAAAGAACAGTTTTCAGTCACAGATCGACCAATACAACACTTCAATAGATGCAAAGATTGATGGAGCAATAGCAGCATATCTTGCGGGAATCAAAACAACCTCGACCGAGCCTAGTAAGATTTTGGTTGATAATTATAGTAATATGCGGTGGGTTAGAGAATACAACATATATGGTAGATGGAAGAAGTGGACTTCAACTTCTGGTTACTCATCTGCTGATATGACTAATAAATGGTTCACTCCAAGTCTGAATGAGAAAAGAATGACTTTTAGAAATTCTAGTTTTTCTTGGTATTCTGTGGTTAAAGGTAAATAGAACATCAAGTTCAGTAAGCAGCATTAGAGTGAATGTAACTAATATAGTATTTGAATCAGAATAATTAATACAATAAATATT
>JAEEGL012313588.1_pt1 | contig 47727 bp, 34 predicted proteins | sample 9134231 | NCBI WGS metagenome assembly JAEEGL01 (sample SAMN16246548, study PRJNA631951) | gut metagenome | biome: gut microbiome; feature: rumen; material: fiber-attached | host: Bos | place: Iran: Karaj | collected 2018-10 | reverse complement strand
TGCTACGCCAAGTGCATCAACCTCAGCGCCGAAAAAGAACCCGACATCTACAACGCCATCAAACGAGACGCGCTCCTCGAGAACCTCGTCATCGACGAGGAGGGCAACATCGACTTCGACAGCGCCGCCAAGACCGAGAACACCCGCGTCTCCTACCCCATCTACCACATCCAGAACATCGTGAAACCCGTCTCCCGCGGCACCCACCCCAGCAAGGTCATCTTCCTCTCCGCCGACGCCTTCGGCGTGCTGCCCCCCGTCTCCGTGCTCAACCGCGAACAGACCATGTACTACTTCCTGAGCGGCTACACCGCCAAACTCGCCGGCACAGAACGCGGCATCGTCACCCCACAACCCACCTTCTCCTCCTGCTTCGGCGCCGCCTTCCTGCTGCTCCACCCCACCAAATACGCCGAGGAACTCGCCAAGAAACTCACCGAACACCACGCCACCGCCTACCTCGTCAACACCGGCTGGACCGGCGGCGGCTACGGCGTCGGACAGCGCTTCTCCCTCAAGGACACCCGCACCATCATCTCCGCCATCCTCAACAACGAACTCGTCGATTGCGAGACCACCCTCGTCAAGCCCTTCAACCTCTTCGTCCCCAAACACATCAACGGTCTCGACGACAACCTGTTGAACCCTGAGAATGCCTGGGCCGACAAGAACGCCTACCGCGAAAGCGCCAACCAATTGGCCTCTTTCTTCATCAAGAATTTCGAAAACTTCGCCGACACCGAGCAGGGCAAGGCCCTCGTCGCCGCCGGCCCCACCCTCTAAGCCATGCCCAAACCCAAATTCACCCGCATCATCCTCACCGCCTTCCTGCGCACCGGCTATGGCGCCGAAGACGTGACCGAACAGGAGTTCGTGCAATCCGAAACCACCTTCAACGAAGATGGCAAAGTACTGACAGAAAAGCGGTTCTCTGGCGAAGACGAACTTGAGACCGCCGTTGTGAACGAGTACGACCCGCAAGGCCGCATCCTCTCCAGCGCCCAATACGACGGAGAAAACGAACTCGTACAGCAAGACCGCTACGAATACGACGATGCAGGCAACATTCTGAAAAAGAGCACCTTCTACGGAGAAGGATCCCCGGAGTACGCCACCCGCTACCTCTATGAAAACGGTCTGCTCGCCCGTGAAGACTCCTACACCGAAGAGGATTTTGACTTCACCGAAAAAAGTTACGAATACGATCCGTGCGGAAGGATGATCCGCCGTACCGACTTCGACGAAGAGGGAAAGCCCATGTACCGACATTCCCATGAATACAATGACAACAACTTGATTGTCAAAACATTGTACGAGGAAGTGCAGAACAAGGATAGCCGCACCTATACCTATGAATACGACGGAAACGGACAGAAAGTCAAGGAACTCACCTACAACTACCACGGAAAACTGATCGCCAAGAGTTACTTCACCTACAATGAGGACGGCAACCTTGTGGAACAGGAGGATGAGGATTTGGACAAGTACCAACGCACCACCTACGACTATGAGGATGGCAAATGCGTGAAAGCGAGTCGTTTCGACAAGGAAGGGAATCTGCTTGCCTGGACCGAGTACATTTATGGCGAGCGAGGCGAAATGGCGGAAGTCAAGAACTACGTCCAAGACGAAGTGCGCCCCGATTTTCACCGTTCCTCGGCATTTCTCAAATACGAAACCGAATGGTATTAAGCCATGGAAGAAACTGGTAACAAACATGTTAGATCCAAGTTTTGGTTAGGGTTCTCCATCGGACTTATGGTGGCGTTTGTCTTTGCCACCGTCTTCTTCTTAGTGGAACGGAAGATGGATTTCCCCATCGAACTACACGTCACGGCGCCGCCAGCACCGACGGAAGAGAAAGCCCCCGAGGACGAGGTGGTCAAAGTCAACCCAGCTGTCGGAAAGCAACTTTCCAATACGAAAACGCCCAAGGCGGCACTGTCCGACAGCTTGGAAATCCTGGCGGACGACACGCTGTTGGCTGAAGGAGTTTTTAGTTTCGAGCCCAACGAGGAGGGCACCGACGATTTCGAAAACATCTATCAGGAGAAGTGCCTCGGTCGCCGCACCATCACCGTCAAATCAGCGGATAAAGAGATTATTCCGCCCATCGCTACCTTTGAAGTCGAGGCCTGGAGCGAGCCCATCAAAAACAAGACCTCCTACCAACGGAAAGGCAACAAATTAAAAATCAAGGGATTAAACCTCGAAAGCATCAACATCATCTATGATGACGAACGCTATCTGATGGAGGTGAACGGACGCCGCTACCCTATTCCGGAAAACGCCACCTTCGGGCACCTCTCCCCGGCCACTCCGTAACCGTTTCCCTTCCAATCCACCAACGATGAAAGCCTACTTTGCCCGCCTCGGAAAATACCTCCTGCTGCTCTTTACCCTCTTCACGCTCGAAAGAACGGCGTTTTTGGCAACGTATCATGTCCAAGTAGGCCAATCTCCCTGGGGCGAAATCCTCTCAACCTACCTTCATGCCCTGCATCTCGACCTATCGGCTTTAGCGTACTGTTTTCTTATCCCATTCATTCTCATTACATTAGAACTCTGTTTTTCTTCCAAATGGATAGAACGGATTCTGCATGGCTACACCATACTACTCCTCATCTTCATCGTGCTTTCCGCCCTCGGCAACCTGTTTCTTTATGACGAATGGAGCACCAAACTCAACTATCGGATCTGGTACTATCTGAAAAAGCCGAGCGAGGTGATACGCACCGCCACCGGCTTCCAACTCGTCGGCGGAGGTATCATCGCTATTCTGCTATTTTTTGGCACAATCTGGCTCTATTTCAAATGGTTTGCAAAACCTATTATCAAGAGTATCAAGAAGTTCTATTGGCAAACAGCACTTTTGGAAGTCGTTGGTTTTTTCCTCATCTTTGTGGGAATGCGCGGTAAACTGACCGGCATTCCGATCTCGCAAAGCAACGCCTATTTTTCCAAGAACCAGGTTTTGAACGATGCCGCCACGAACACGCAATGGCATCTCTTGAAGAGCACGCTTCGTTTCGCGCGCACCAACAGTGAGAATCCGTATGTGAGCATGTCGGACGAGAAGGCAAAACGGGTCGTAAAAGAGTTATTTTCTTGTGAAAGAGATACTTGCATCCATGTTTTGAAGGAGAAGAAGCCCAACATCGTGTTGATTTTCATGGAGAGTTGGTCTGCCGACTTAGTGGAGAGTTTAGGTGGTCGCGCGGGCATCACCCCCGGCTTCCGCGAGTTGGAGAAGGAGGGCATTCTGTTCACGCAGGTCTATGCCGCCGGACGCCGCTCGCAGGAGGGCATCTCGGCCATGCTGAGCGGATTTCCGCCCATTCCCGTGAATGTGGTGACCGACAATTTCGAGAAATACCACGGGCTGCCCAGTATTACTAAAGTACTGAACGACAATGGATACACCTCCTCTTTCTACTTCGGCGGCGACCTCACCTACGGCAATCTGCGGGCCTACCTGATGAGCATGCAATACCAGCGCATCATCGATGAGGACGACTTCCCGAGCGGCACCCCGCACGGGAAACTCTCCATCCACGACGAATACACGTTAGCCCGCCAGCTGGCGGAACTGCACACGGAGAAACAGCCCTTTTTCTCCACCCTCTTCACGGCAAGCAGTCACTCGCCTTACGACGTGCCCACCACCGCCGGCACCCTCGACTGGGACGTGCCGCAGTTGGGCTACCTCAACTCCGCCAAATACTCGGACTACGCTCTGGTTCAGTATTTTGCCAAGGCGAAGAAGGAAGGGTGGTACGACCACACGCTTTTCATCCTCGTGGCCGACCACAGTCACGAAACCTACAAACAGTGGGACTACCACGACGCCGGCTACCAACATATTCCGATGTTATGGATCGGCGGCGCACTGAAAGAGGAGTGGCGCGGCAAGCAAATAGACAAACTGTGCAGTTACATCGATCTACCCTTGACGTTGCTGCACCAACTCGACCTTGACGCTTCTGACTTCCGCTGGAGCAACGACATTTTCAACCCATACACCCATCAGTTTGCGCCGTTCCTCAACCAGTTGGGTATCGGATGGATCACGCCCGACGGCTCCTTCAGCTACCACCATGGCCGGGAGGGCTACTACCGGTGCACCATCGAGGACTACACGCAGATGGAACGAGAGAAAGTGAACGCGAAGGCCTACCTTCAGTTGTTATATCAAACCTATTTGGATTTATGACAGGCATAAAACGCACATTCATAGGGATTTTCGGCAGGCGTAACCAAGGCAAGAGTGCCTTGTTGAACGCCATCGCCAAGCAGGATTTAGCCATCGTGTCGTCCATTCCGGGGACGACCACCGACCCCGTGAAGAAGAGCATTGAGATTTTGGGCATCGGCCCCGCGGTGCTGGTGGATACCGCCGGCATCGACGACTTGGGCAGCGCCCTCGGTCAACAGCGCGTCGGGCGTTCGTTGGAAGCCATTGACAGCATCGACGCCGCCATTTTGGTCATTTCCCATAATACCATTGAAAAATCTGATATAGAATTAATTACATCTTTCAAAAACAAGAAGCTCCCCTTCCTCATCGTCCATAACAAAAGCGATGAGGAGACGCTGTCGGCAACCCTCCGCACCCAATTGGAATCGCAGGGGGCGCCCGTGGTGGAGTGCAGCGCGGTTACGCCGACGGGAATCGAAAAGGTGGTGGAAGCATTGGTGACTTTGGTGCCGGAGAAAGAGGGAGAGGGGACCTTGTTGGGCGACCTCGTGCAACGCGGCGAATGGGTGGCGTTGGTGATGCCGCAGGATTCGGAGGCGCCGGCGGGTCGGCTCATCCGTCCGCAGGTGCAAGTCATCCGCGACCTACTCGACCATCACGCCATTCCCGTGGCGATGCAGCCCGAGGAGTTGGACGGTTTCCTGAAGCGGCAGACACCCGCGCTGGTGGTCACCGACAGCCAGGTTTTCGCTCAGGTGGCGCCGCAGGTGCCCGCCGAGGTACCACTCACCAGTTTCAGCATCGTGCTAGCGCGTGCGAAAGGGCATTTCGACCTTTTCATAAACAATACACAATATATTGACAATCTGAAAGATGATGATAAAATCCTGATGTTGGAGTCGTGTACCCACACGGCCACCTGCGACGACATCGGGCGGCATAAGATTCCCACGCTTTTACAGAAAAAAACGGGCAAGAAGCTACAATTTGTGTTCGTGGCTGCCTTGGCACCGCTACCGCAAAACCTTGACAATTACGCTTTTGCCATCCAATGCGGCGGCTGTATGGTCACCCGCCGTCAGTTGTGGAACCGCGTGGAGACGTTGAAGGAGGCGGGCGTACCCGTCAGCAACTACGGAATGACCCTCGCCTATCTCACCGGCATTTTCGACCGCGTGACCTCATTTTTCACGAAACAAAAAAATTCACAAATTTAGGCAACATTTTTTCGTTTTTTAGGTAAAAGAAATATATTGTCATATCATCAACTTAAAAGGAATAAAAAAAATTCATCCATGAGCCATCAGATACGCCACATTTTCGTCATTATGTTTTGCATGTTGCTCTTCGGGGCGACCGTGAGTGCACAGACCTACACCATTCCGTCATCGGGTACGATCAACGTAACCGGTTGTGGCGGAACGGTATATGATCCGGGCGGAACGGGAGACTACTCCAACAGTTGCAATGGATACATGCTCATCACGTCAGACCAGCCGGGGTGTCTGCCGCACATCAGTGGCGACTACAACACGGAGAGCAGCTTCGATTACCTGTACATTTACGACGGCACGAGCACGTCGGGCACGCAGTTGGCCTACTGCACGGGCACGGGCAACGTGGATGTCACGGCCTCTTCCGGTTCGATGTACCTTTACTTCCACAGTGACGGTTCGGTGGTGCGCAGCGGCTTCGCGCTCTCGCTCACCTGCGTGGGCGGCTGCAATTGCGGCGGTCCCTACGGCGTGCAGGCGGCTCCCGGCAACCACTGCGTCACGGTTTCCTGGACGAATCCCAACAACGCCGACATCAGCGGCTACATCATCGAGTACGGTCCGCACGGCTTCACTCCGGGTAATGGAACCACCGTCTATACCACCAGCACTTCTTACATCATCAACGGGTTGGTGAACGGTACCAACTACGACTTCTACGTATGGTACGACTGTGGTGGCGACCACGTTGTGACCACCGAGACGCCCACAATGGTGAGCGCGGTTCCCTCCATCAACCTGATCGTGCCCGCCACCGGCACTCAGACCGCCACCTCCTGCGAGGGCGTCATCTACGACAACGGCGGTGAGAGCGGCGACTACTCCAACTCCAACAGCGGCACCCTGACCATCTTCCCGGAGAACAACAGTTGCGTGTTGCACATCGAAGGGCCTTTCGACACCGAAAACTGTTGTGACCACATTTACATCTACGACGGTCCCGACGTGAACAGCCCGCAGGTGGGGCAGTATCAAGGCACGGGCTCTGTCGATGTCACCTCCACCGCTGGTCCGCTAACCATCCGTTTCACCACTGACGGTTCGGTCGTGCGCTCCGGATTCGCATTCACTGTCAGTTGTCGTGGCGGCTGTACCTGCGGCGGCGCTCCTTACGGCATCCAAGTCACCCAAAGCGTCAACGGCGTGGTCGTGTCATGGACGCCCTCCCTCGACCCGACCGTACAGCACTACATCATCGAATACGGTCCCCACGGCTTCACTCCCGGCACCGGAACCACCGTGGTGGTCTCCGGCAACGAGTACGAAATCTTAGGGCTGACGCCGCTCAACACCTACGACATCTATGTCTATTACGACTGCGGCGACGACGGCGTGATCACCGACGAGAACCCGGGCTTGGTCTCCTTCTGCGTGCCCGATGCCGCCCCCTGTCTCGACTTCACCGACCTCACCGCCAGCAACATCATCGGCACCTACGGTACCACAAGCAATCCGTATCAGACCACCGGCATTGTGGACAACGGCTACCAGGCCTCCACCAGCCGTCACACCGTCCACTTCATGAGCGAACCCGACCCGCGCACCAACGGCGGACTGATGACGGTGCCGCCGTGCGAACTCTACTCCGTGCGTTTGGGCAACTGGGAAACCAGTTCCGAAGCTGAGAGTATCGCCTATGATTTTCTCGTCGATACCACCGAGGCGGACATCCTGTTGTTGAAGTACGCCGCCGTGTTGCAGAACCCGACCGGGCACGACCCCGACGAGCAGCCCCGCTTCGACTTCGAACTGTTGGACCAGAATGGCAACCGCATCGACGCCACCTGCGGATATGCGAGTTTCATCTCGGGCAATACGACCACCGGCTGGAACCAAATCACCTACAGCGGAGAGACGCTCTACTGGAAAGACTGGACCTATGTCGGCTTCGACGTTTCGGCATATCACGGACAGACCATCCGCACACGTATGACCACCTACGACTGCTCGCAGGGTGCGCACTTCGGCTATGCCTATTTCACTATGAACTGTAAACGTCGTACCATCCTTGCGGAATCGTGCGGCGAGATGTTGGCCAACACCTACACGGCGCCTGCCGGCTTCAACTATGCATGGTACTACGAACGCAACCCCGGGCAGATCATCTCCAACGAGCAATCGGTGACCGTAACTCCGACAGGTGACGACATGATCCTCTGCTGCCACGTCTCCTTCATCGGCAATCCGAACTGCGGATTTGACCTGAGGACGAGCATGACGGCCCGTTATCCGCTGGCCAGTTTCGCCCCCGAGCGTGACGGCTGCACCTGGAGTTTTGCGATGAACAACACCAGCGCGGTCTCTGCCGATGGCGAGAATCCGCTGCCCACCAACGAGCCGTGCGAGACCGCCCACTGGGACTTCGGCGACGGCACCACCTCCAATGAGTACAATCCCATCCACGAGTTTCCCGGTCCGGGGAACTACGTAGTCACCCTCATCGCCGGCATCAGCGAAGACCAGTGCCAAGACACCACCACATTCACCATCGACCTGCTGGGCAACTACCCGGTCATCTCGGGCGACACGTCGATCTGCCTCGGCGAAGGCACCACCCTGTCGGCCACTGGAGGCAACACCTACGACTGGTACCAAGGCACTGACCTCATCAGTCAGAACCCCTCTGTCTATGTCACACCTCAAACCACTACCACCTATACCCTGCACTCCATCGCCGCCGACGGATGCGAAGTCGTCATCGAGCAAGAGGTGGTCATTTCACCGACATCCACCTATACCTTCACCGACTCGGTCTGCCAAGGCGACAGTTACCACGAGCACGGCTTCAACCTGCCGCCGCAACTCTCCGCCGGCACCTTCCCCTACTCCATCGTCCGCCCCAACCAGTACCATTGCGACAGCACCATAACGGTGAACTTAGTGGTGAAGCCGCTGCCCAACACCAGTCTGGGCCGCCCGTACAACCACTGTTTCGAGGACGATGGCGACGCTGTCATCTCGGTTCCTGAAAGCAACTGCACGTACATGTGGAGCACCGGCGCCAACACGCAGCACATCACCGTATCCGACGAAGGCACCTACAGCGTCACCGCCTCCCTCAACGGGTGCACCAACAGCGGCGAAATCACCATCCACGACGTCTGCCCGTTCAACATCTACCTGCCCAACTCCATCACGCCGACCGACAACAACGGCATCAACGACGTGTTCAAGTTGCCCACGACAAAGGACATCGCTGAGTTCGAGGTCCACATCTTCGACCGTTGGGGCCGCGTGGTCTTCCATTCACTTGACCCGAACTTCGAATGGGACGGCAACGTGAACGGCAAGATCCTCAGCGGGCGCGTCTATAATTACCGCATCGACCTGAAAACGACCGGACACGAGAAGATGGTGCTCAGCGGCTCCATTACAGTGCTGTAAAGAAAATCCACAAGATTCCATAAAAAAAGTGCGACTTTCATCGCACTTTTTTTATGCCATCAATCCACCTTCACCTTCAACGACCTACGGCGTCCGATGCGGATGACCACGCCGGCGAGAACGATTGCAGCGGCGAGGAAAGCGCAGAAACGGGCGAGATAGTCGCCGTAACGGGTGTAAAAGGTCAGGTGGTCGTTCAACAGAACCCTCTGGCGGATGGCGGTGCGCTCGCCGTATCGGGTGACCTGATGGGCGTCGCCACGCTCGTCGATGAAGGCCGAGATGCCCGTGTTGGCAGCACGCATGATGGTACGACGGCTCTCCACGGCACGCAGTTTCGAGAAAAGGAAATGCTGCTGGTGACCGGGCGTCTCCCCCCACCAGGCGTCGTTGGTGATGACAGCCATCGCCTGCGCGCCGTTCTGCACGAACTTGCCGAAGTGCTCACCGTAGGCGGACTCATAACAGATGGGGCATCCTATAAGCGCCTGTTTCTCTGCCAGTTGAAAACAACGCTGCTCGGTATCCTCGCCCAACGAGCCACTGGTACCGCCCAAATCGACAGCCAAATCCTCCAAGAAGCCGAACACCTTCGGATAGGGCATCTTCTCCACACCCGGCACCAATTTGCTTTTATAATAAAGCCCCGTGACGCCATAGCGGTTGTAGCACGCCGAAGCGTTGAAATAATCGACATACTGTTTCCCAATGGCATGTTCCATAAAACGAGCCGTCGGCGTGGCCTTGGTCTCATAATAACGGGCAACGGAAGTGCCGAAGATGAAGTTGAGTTCGGGATGGGTGAGGATGGTGGTGTCGAAGAGGTCGAAGGCGCTATAGACTTGGCTTTCCCGTCCACGGCCCAACATCAAACGCTCGTACAACAACGTGTTGGCAATGGCCGACTCGGAACAAACCACCAAGTCGGTATGCTCGGTGATGAGCGGGCGGGCAACGGAGAGCAAACGGGCAGCATGCTCCTGGTTGGTCATGGCATACTCTTCCACCCACGGATCCGTATTCTGTTGTACCACAACCACTTCAATAGACTTCGCGCTATCTTCGTTGGGCATGTCATAAGTATGGTAGCGGATAAGGGAGGCGGTGGCGGGGAGGACAATCCAGAGCAGACAAGAGATGCCGAGAATGATGCGCCCGGACGTGCGCAGCGCCTGAAGGAAGAAGAGCGCGAGGAAGTTGGCGACGATGACCCAGAGGGTGCCGCCGAAAGCGCCGGTGATCTCATACCATTGTACATATTCCGTGCAGGAGGAGAATAGATTTCCCAGGTTGAGCCAGGGCCAGGAGATGTCCCAGTTGAGATGCAGGAACTCCCAGGAGCACCAGAAGGAGGCAAAGGCGACGGGCGAGGTGATCGCGGGCAATTTCAGCGTGCGAAAACGCACCCAAGCGCCGAAGACGATGGCCATGAAGAGCGAGTTCAACAACATCATGGCGATGGATCCTTCGGGCGTGCTGTTCCATACCCACCACGTGGTGCAGGCGTTCCAGACAAGGAAGGCGGGATAGGCGTATCCCATTCCCTTGAAGAGCGGGAAGCGGGGCGACTCGGCTGCCACCGTCTCCCCTACCCACAACAGCGGCACGAGGGCGAAGAAAGCCAGCAGCGGGAAACCGTGCGGCGGCCAGGAGAGCCATAGCAGGACGCCCGACAGAAGTGAAAGACCAAGGCGGACAAGTGTTTTCATGGCATGGGATTTGTGGAGGAAGATGATGGGGTGGACGACGCGCCGTTGTCGGCAGGACTGCTTTTGCGCAACTCGAAGTTCTTGCCCAAATAGACCTTGCGGACGAACTCGTCGTCGGCGAGTTCCTGGGCGGTTCCGGTGCGAAGGACGTTGCCCTCGTGCAGGATGTAGGCGCGGTCGGTGATGGCAAGCGTCTCATGCACATTGTGGTCGGTGATGAGGATGCCGATATTCTTATCCTTGAGCGTGGCAACGATGGATTGGATGTCTTCGACAGCGATCGGATCGACGCCGGCAAAGGGCTCGTCAAGGAGGATGAACTTGGGATCGGCGGCAAGACAGCGGGCGATTTCCGTGCGGCGGCGCTCGCCACCGGAGAGGTTCTTGCCCAGGTTCTTACGCACCTTCTGCAACCGGAACTCCTCAATCAGACTCTCCAAACGCTCCTTCTGCTCGGCATTGCTGCGATTGGAGAATTGCAGGATGGAACGGATGTTGCGCTCCACCGTCATATCCCGAAAGACGGAGGCCTCCTGCGGGAGGTACGAAATCCCCAACTGTGCCCGCTTGTACATCGCCATCCCCGTGATGTCTTGGTCGTCCAGGAAAATCCGGCCGGACAGCGGACGGATCAGCCCGACGATCATGTAAAAGGAGGTGGTCTTCCCTGCCCCGTTCGGACCCAACAATCCCACGATCTCCCCTTGTCGCACGTTGATACTCACCTCGTTGACGACGGTGCGGTTGCGGTATTTCTTGACCAACTTGTCGGTCTGAATGATATGTGTCTGCTCTTCCATAATTATTGTTCTGCGGCTGTTTTAATCTTTTCCAAAGCGAGATCGACCACCTTCTGCACCGGGCCTTTCACCATGGGTGCCAGAAAGATGGGTAGGTCAATCTCAACGGTCACCGACAGCGTGCAGGCATCACCTTGCCCTGCAATGTCGAAGCGGAGGTGCATGGGCACGTTCTTGTCGTTGTCTATTTGATAATAAATCTTTTCAAACTGCTGTTTTTCAACGATATGCGCATTGGCTTTGGCCACTCCAGGGATGCTGAATTCACAAGCGTTCTCCTCGGCCTTCCAATCCTGCACCTGCTCGGGAAGATAGTTTCCCAGTCGGCGGCAGTCGCCGAGGAGTTCATACACCTTCTGGGCGGTGGCGCGGACTTCCGTTTGGTTGCTTACATTCATAAAAATCAGTGTAAAAGTTTATAAACCAATTCTTTATATAATTCACTTTCAGATGCGACATTATCCACTCCCTTGGCGCGGGCATCGAAATCGCGCAGGATGCCGATGTTGCGGACAAGGATCTGCATGGAGTAGCCGCCGGAGATGGCGATGTCACGACGGAGTTGGGCTTCGGAGCGGTTGTATCCAAAGCAGGCCTTCTGTTCATCGAGGTTCTTAGTAGGGGCGAGTTGGTATTTGAGCATGGAGTTATACAAGTTGAAGAGATTGACGATGGCGACCTGGATGGGGTTGTTCTTGGGGTTCTGGCTGAAGGCGTTGACGATGCGGTAGGCCTTGGCCTCATCGCGGGCGGTGATGGCATCGCGGAGGGCGAAGACGTTGTACTGGTTGCTGATGCCGATGTATTTCTCGATGATTTCAGGGGTGATGGCACCCTTCTGGGGCATGATGATGGCGAGTTTGGCAAACTCGTTGTCGATGCGGGTGAGGTCGTTGCCGATGTACTCGGCCAGCAGAGCGGCAGAGTCCTTGGAGATGGTGAAATCGTGCTCCTTGGCGCACTCCTCCACCCAGCCGCTGAGTTTGTAGTCGGGCACCTTGGCCGACTCGTAGATCACGGCCTGCTCGAAGGCCTTGGTCTCCTTGAGTTTGGCATACTTGTAACAGATGACGAGGATGGTCGTCTCCGTCGGCTTCTGGATATAAGATTTGATAGCGTCAAGGTTGCGCCACTCCTTGGCCTCCTTGACGATGACGAGCCGTTTTTCCACACCGAAGGGAAATTCACGGGCCTGGGCGATGACCTCTTCGGGAGTGATGTCCTTGGCATAATAGACGGCCTGGTTGAAGTCGCGATCCGGCTCGTCCATCACGTTGTTTTCGAAAAAGTTGGCCAACTTGTCAATATAAATCGGCTCTTCCCCCGCAAGGATATAGACGGGTGCGTATTCGCCCTTCTTGGCTTTGGCGAGGATGTCTTTATAAGTTGCTTTCATAATGAGGTGCGTGCGGCAGAATAGGGTGCCGCTTGGATGGTGGAAAATTCGTTTTTCAGAAACTTGAAATAGCCGCACACGGCAACCATGGCAGCATTGTCGGTGGTAAGGTCGATGGTAGGGACAAAGAGACGGCGGTGGTACTTGTCGGCGAGTTGCTGCATGGCTGCGCGCAGTCCGCTATTGGCGGAAACGCCGCCGGAGATGACGAGGTCTTCCCCGCGAGTGGTCTTCAGCACCCGCTCCACCTTATTAGTAAGTGACTTGATGATAGCATATTGCAAGGATGCGGCGAGGTCAGCGAGGTTCTCTTCGATGAAGTTGGGCTGGAGGCGCAGTTGATCGCGCACGAAGTATAGGAAGGAGGTCTTGAGCCCGCTGAAACTGTAGTCGAGGCCAGGGAGGTGGGCAATGGCGAAAGGAAAGCGCTTGGGATCGCCCTCGTGGGCGAGTTTGTCGATGACGGGACCGCCGGGATAGGGCAGCCCGAGGATCTTGGCGCCCTTGTCGAACGCCTCGCCGGCAGCGTCGTCGATGGTGCGCCCCAGGATTTCCATGTCGAAATGGTCGTGTACGCGCAACAGCAACGTATGCCCGCCGGATACCGTCAGACAGAGGAACGGAAAGTCGGGTTTGTCGCGTTTCTCTCCATTTTTATCCAAAAAATTGGCCAGTACATGCGCCTGCAGGTGGTCAACTTCGATGAGCGGAACGTTGAGACTGAAGGCCATTGCCTTAGAAAATGAACTTCCTACGAGCAACGAACCCAAAAGACCGGGACCATTTGTATAAGCTATCGCGGATATTTGATTTTTGTGTATCTTTGCACGCTTGAGTGCAGTGTCTACCACGGGGATGATATTTTGCTGGTGAGCACGCGACGCCAACTCGGGAACCACGCCCCCATATTCGGCGTGAACCTTTTGGGAGGCAATGACGTTAGACAAGATCGTCGTACCTTCCAAGACCGCCGCGGAAGTGTCGTCACATGAGGATTCTACACCAAGTATATAGATCGACATAAGAGCTGAATTTTGAAACGCAAAATTACGAAAAAAATCATAAAGGTCACCCTGCTCGTCTTGGGTATTTTTCTCACCCTTGACCTGCTGATCGTGGGATTGCTTTTCGTCCCTCCGATCCAGGAGAAAGTCGTGGGCATCGTGACCGAGAAACTGTCGGAGAAATGGGGCTCGAAGGTCTCCGTTGACCACATCTACCTCAGTCCGACGATGAAGCTCTATGCCGAAGGGTTCGCCATCTACGACTGCCACGACAACCCAATGATCAGCGCGGAGATGCTGAGTTCGCGCCTGCGCACGCTGAAGTTGAAGCCGATACACTTGGGCTTCGGCGAGATCGACAGCAAGGGCGTGCGCGTGGTGGTGCGCAAGTACAAGGGCGACGATGCCGTGAACATCTCCCTGTGGGCCAAGAATTTCCAGAAAAAGAAGAAAAGTCCCCAGCCCTTCAGGATGTCTTCACCCTCCATCGTGTTGAAAGACGCCTATTTCCTATATAGAAACGATGACGTATGCACGACCAAAGACCAGGGGCAGATTGACTTTGGATATTTCGAGTTGAAGGATTTGGACGCCCGCCTCGACCACTTCAACTTGCTGGGATCCAACATCGATGCGGACATCGAGCACATCGCCTTCAACCAATACACCGGCTTCCAACTGAAGAAGTTGGCCGGCAAGTTCCACATCGGGCCGACGGGACTTTCCATCCAAAACGCCAGCGTGGCGACCGCCAGCAGCCGCATCTTCATGGATTTTGCCTTCGAATACGGCAGTTGGCACGAATACAGCGACTTCCTGAACAAGATCAAATTGAATGTCAACGCCAAGAGTTCCACCATCGACCTGCACGACATCGGCTATTTCGCGCCGCAGACGGCGGGGATGGACAACCAATTAGTCTTTTCCGGCAAGGTCACAGGACCCATCAACGACCTGAACATCACCGATATGGACGCACGTTATGCCGACAACACGCACTTGTCGGGCACGCTCGCCTTGGGTAAGGTGACGGACTTCTTCAACGCCGACATCCACGCCAAGTTCTCGCAGAGCAATGTCGATCTGCAGGAGTTGCAGGCCTTCAAGTTGCCGGGCGGGAAGAGCATCACGCTGCCTTCCAACATCGCGAATCTGGGCGTGGTCGATCTGGACGTGGAGTACGACGGTGTCATCTCCGACAAACTCGACGTGGCGGCGGTCCTGCTGACGGACATCGGCGACATCGACGCCACACTGCACTCCGACCGTCGCGGCGACGGCCCCGGCATCGACTACAACCTGCAGGCCACCGCCCGCGGGCTTTCGGTCAACCGGGCGCTGCCGAAAGTCAACATGATCGGCGGTCTGACGGGATCGGTGCAGGCACACGGCACGGTTGGAGACCTGCAGCAGTTCGCGAACACCCTGACCGCCGACGTCAAAGCCGATATCGACCAAATCAACATCAAAGGGTACCCGTTGCGCCGCATCCACGCTACGGGCAACTACGGAAACCGCCAAATAGACGCAGTCGCCTCCATCCACGACCCCAACTGCACCGTCGATCTCAGCGGATCGATGGACCTGTCGAAGAAAAAGAAGGAGTACGAGGCGGAGGGCTCCATCGCCGCGCTCAACCTCAGCAAGTTATTCCAACATCTGCCGAAAATCGACAGCAGCAAGGCCAAGGGATTCGAGGCATTAGTCTATTACGCGCAGAAGCACCCGGAGGTGGCGCTATCCATCGGACACCTCTCCTGCGACCTGAACGCCTCATCGCTGAAAGACCTGAGCGGCAACGTCTTCATCGACAGCATCGCATACAGCCAAGACGGCAAGACCATGGCCATGGACCGCATGCGGCTGATCAGTTTGGCCTCGGAGGGCAGCCAGTTGATCAAACTCTCCTCCGACATGCTCAACCTCTCCTTGAACACCAACTACGACTTGAAGGATGTCCCCGCCGCCATCCTCGACCTGGCCTACACCTACTGCGGCAACCTGCTTCCGCAGCGCAAGGCGGCTGAAGCCGTTGCACGCACCGACGACCCAGCTCTGGATCTGAGCATCACCGCATATCACCTCTCCCCCATCCTCGACATGTTCGTGCCGAACGTGCAAATCGCCGACAACACCAAGGTAAATATCCGCACCAACGCCAGCCACTCCGACGACTACATCGACATCTTCTCTCCCGATATCCGCGTCGGCGACGGCGTGCGGGTATCCAGCGTGCAAGTCAGCACCGTGCAGTCCGACACGGCCACGCTGCGACTCAACGCCGCCGTGCAGTCCCTTGCCATCGGCAACGAGGGAAATCTCGTCTTCTCCAACATCAGCATGGGGGCCGACGCGGGGCCGCAGGCCATCGACTGCCGTCTGAGTTGGGACAACCCGCCCGTCATCTCCAACCGACCGTCGCTCATCGCCGCCAGCATCAACTTCGACAACGGCGGTGTTATCCGCGCCAAAGTCAACGAGGCCAAAGTCCACTTCAAGGAGCTGCTCTTCACCTTCAACCCCGATCACCTCGTCACCATCGACCACGGGACAGTCAACATCGACAACCTCATCCTGAACTCCCAAGAGAGCGAGGTCTATGTCAACGGTTTCGTCGGCAAGGCCGGCGACAGTCTGGTGGCCAACATCGACGGGTTGGACATCGACTTCGTCAACCTGATCCTCAAGACCGACAAACTGCATCTGGGCGGCGAACTCTCCGCCAACGTGCAACTGCGCGACGTCCGCGGCACCAACATGCTCTTCGGCACCGCCATCATCGAGGACTTCGAATTCAACCAGGAGCAGTTCGGGCACCTGTACGCCAACGCCATCCTGCCATCGGACAAGAACATCCGTTTCCGCGGCGGCTTCATCAATCCCGAATACTTTCCTGAAGACGCTACCGTCTTCAACTACACCTACAGCAAGGACTTCGTCAACCAGCAAGGCGTCAACACCCGGTTGAACGGCATCTTCGAGACAGACCAGAAAAAACTGAAGGTGACCGCCGACATCGACACTTTGCCGCTCGGCTTCCTCGAGCCGATGCTCTCCTCCTTCAGCCACAAGTTCGACGGCAACGCCTCCGGCGACATCGACTTCGTGCTCACCGCCGACACCATGTACTTCGAGGGGAAGGCCCACGTGCGGGAGGCCGAGATCGGAATCGCACCGCTCAACACCTTCTATTATCTCAAGAACCAGGATATCGACTTCACCAAGGAGGGCTTCGCCTTCAACAACATCGTGCTGACCGACAAGTTCGACAACCGCGCCACCATGGACGGTTATGTGAACCACAAGAACTTCAACGACTTCAACCTCAACCTCAAGATCTCCACCCCCAAGATCTTCGTGCTCAACACCAAGCAAGGTCCGGACGCGCCCTTCTACGGCGACGGCTTCGTATCGGGCGACATCTCCATCTCCGGCAACACCGACCGCCTCGCCTTCTACGGCGACAACCTGAGGACACAGAAAGGGACCGTCTTCTGCCTCCCGATCAGCTTCTCCGACAAGGTCTCCAACTCCGACGTCATCACCTTCGTGGCGCCGCCGCCAACAACAAAGACAAAGATGACGGAGATGCCCGAACCCGTGGCAGCAAGTTCGACCGAGATGGATTTCGACTTCACCTTCGACGTCACCGACGACGCCGACATCAAGTTGGACCTCGACCTCTCCGCTTTCGGCGGCAAGATCGACACCAAAGGTGAGGGGCGTCTCCATTTCACCTACAACACCAAAAAGGACAAGATCGAAATGTTAGGCGACGTCGTCCTGCAATCCGGCAAGTTCGTCATGACCTTCGCGCAATTGCTGAACAAAAGGTTCGAACTGATGCCTGGCGGTGTGGTCAACTTCCCAGGACCCATCACCGACATCAACATCAACGTCAAGGCCGCTTACTCCACCACCGCATCCCTCTCCGACCTCTTCACCGCCGAGAGCACCAACCTCCGCAGCATGCCCGTCAAGGCCTACCTCAACTTCAACGGCAACCTCAACGACCCCGCCGCCATCGACTTCTCCTTCGACCTCCCCAACGCAACATCCGACTTCAAAACTCTGTTTTACAGTACGATAGACACCTCCGACATTCAGAAGAAAACCGAACAGTTCTTCTCGCTGGTGATGCTCGGGAAGTTCGCCTCCCAACAGACTTCCGTCGCCAACTTCAACATTGAAAACACCGGCATCGGTGTGCTCACCTCCACCTTGAGCAGCTTCATTTCCAACCAGTTGAAGTTCGTCGATGTGAACCTGAACTACAAAAACGCCGATGCCGACCAGGCCGCCGAATATACCGTCGGCGCCTCCACCTCCCTCTTCAACAACCGCACCATCATCGAAACCTACGTCGGCTACAAGGACGACAAGAGCGCCTCTCTGAGCAACCAGTTCATCGGCGACTTCAGCGTGGAGCAACTCCTCAACGAGATAGGCACCTGGCGACTGAAAGTCTTCAACGTGACCACCCAGGACGAACTGCGCAACGCCTCCCGCACCAACCCCTACGCCCAAGGCGTCGCCGTCATCTACAAGCAGGACTTCGACAACCGAAAAGACCTAAGGGAGTCGTTCATCCGTCAGAAGAGAGAGAAACGCGCTCGCAAGAACAAAGACAAAGAACAGAACCAATAACCTAAAGCACACATCATGTTAAAGCACTTCCAAAAAGCACCCATCTCCGTCACCATCTGCGACAAAGACGGCAAGATACTGGAAATGAGCGATAAAGCCATCGCCACCCTCACCCGCGACGGCAAGTCGCTGGTTGGCGCCAACCTGCTGGACTGCCATCCCGAGCCAGCACGCAGCAAACTGGTGGCAATGTTGCAGAACCACAACGTCAACGCCTACACCATCGAGAAGAACGGTGTGAAGAAGCTGATCTACCAGATGCCGTGGTACGAAGACGAAGTGTTCGCCGGTTACATAGAGCTCTCGATGGAGATTCCCTTCGAGATGCCCCACTACGTAAGACAACCCAGACCGTGATGTCGCAGAAGTTGTCCATCCCATTTCGAATCGGCTGCATCGGTCTGATTCTGTTGCTCTGGATGGCGGTCGCGCACGCGCAAACGCCATCGGTACAGGTGAAGGCCGCTTTCGACAGCACGCATATCCTCACCGGCGACCACCTGCGGCTGCACCTGTCGGCGGAAGGGGAAGGCACCCACACGCTCTCGTTCCAGCCCTCCGACACCTGGAGACTCTTCAACTGCGAGGTGCTGAAGAGCGGCACGCCGGAAAGCCGTCAGCAACACGGAAAGACCGTGCTGACGCAGGAGTTTGTGGTCACCGCCTTCGACACGGGCCGCGCCGTCATCGCCCCCATCGTGTTGATGCTCGACGACACCCTGCCCGCCGCCCTGACCGATACATTATATTTTTATGTAGATACCCTTCCGGGCGGCGTCGATACGACACAGGCCTTCCGCGACATCAAGATGCCCCTCGGCGGCATCGAAAAGGCCCCGCAAGAGAAGAGCAAGGCCTGGGTTTGGATCCTGGTCGTCGTAGGATTGGCCGTTTTAGTCACCCTGCTGGTGCTCTTCTTCAAACGCTGGCTGCCCAAATTGCGAGAGAAACATCGGGCCAAACTGCGCGAACAACGCAGGATGAGTTCCGGCGCGGTGGCTTTAAGCCATATTAAAGAATTGAGAGCCAAAGAGTTGTGCGAGAAAGGAATGCCGAAAGAGCACTACTCCGAATTGAGTGAGATTTTACGTACTTACTTGGATGACCAATGGGACGTGAACGCCATGGAGATGGTGACCGACGAAATCATGCAGGCGATGGCGCAGTTGGATGTCACTGAACAGCAACGGCTTGAGATTCAAGAATTTCTACGTCTATCCGATTTGGTGAAATACGCCCGGCGGCAGCCCGAACAGGCGGAGAACGCCCGTCATCTGGACCACGTCACCGACTTTGTCCGCACGACCGACCAGCAGGAGCAGGCCCGTCGCGCCCAACAGAAATAAAAACGCTCAATCATGCTACACGAATTCGACGGTTTTTTCAAGATGCTCGGAGAGATGGAGTTCGCCCATCCGCATCTGCTGTGGCTACTATTGATACTGGTTCCATACATCGGCTGGTACATTTGGAAACGGCGGCGGCAGCACGTCGCGCTGACTGTCAGCAGTCCTGGGCCGTTCAAGCGGTCGCCCCGCACCTTCCGCTACTGGCTGCGGCATCTGCCGGTGGTCTTCCGCTGCATAGCCCTCGCCCTGCTCGTGGTGGCCCTCGCGCGGCCGCAGACGGCCGACAAACAGGTGAGAGGCAAATCCATCACGGAGGGCATCGACATCATCATGGCGCTCGACGTGTCAGGCAGCATGGACATGATGGACTTCAAGCCCACGCGGTTAGAGGCGGCCAAGGAGATCGTGGGCGACTTCTCCACCAAGCGGCCCAACGACAACATCGGTCTGGTGCTCTATGCCGGCGAGGCCTACACGCTCTGTCCGCCCACCACCGACCACGCCTACTTCCAGAATTTGGTGAAGACCGTGCGTCGCGAGCCGCTGCCCGACGGCACCGCCATCGGCGACGGGCTGGGGCTGGCGGTGAGCCACCTCAACGAGAGCAAGGCCAAGAGCAAGGTGGTCATCCTGCTCTCCGACGGTGTCAACAATGCCGGCTACATCGACCCGCGCACGGCCGCCGAGATGGCCAAGGAGTACAAAATCCGCGTCTATACCATCAGCTGCGGCACCAACGGCAAAATGGCCGGCATGCGCGTCCCCGGGCATGGCATCGTGCAAGTGCCCACCGAGTTGGACGAGCAACTGATGAAGGAGATCGCCGGCAAGACCGGCGGCAAGTACTTCTCCGCCAAGAACGAGAAAGGCCTGCGGCAGGTATATGACGAAATCGACAAGTTGGAGACCACCAAACGCGAGAACCAAACCGTCATCGAATGGAAAAACGACCACTACGCCCCCTTCCTGCTGCTGGCCCTCTGCTGCCTGCTGCTCGAAATGCTCCTCCGGATAGTCATCGTACGGCAGAATCCCGCCTGACATTTTCCATTGTCAAAGTTTTTTTCGTGGAGTGGTTTTTCAATCAAAAAAACATGTAACTTTGCAAGTTGTAAAAAATAGATTGAGTTTTTACTGTAAATAATTAAAAATCAAAGTCATATAAAGCATTTTAGTATGAAGAAATTTACGAACAACTCACTTTGGGGCATGATTGTCATGGGATTGAACCTCGTGATTCTCATCATGGTCATCATCTCCGCGGTAAAATTGGGAAGCTACGACAGCAAGAACATGCACCTGCAGGATTCCGTCATGCCCAAATACACCTTCTGGGCCGATTCCGTAGCCAACCTCCAAGACGCCCTCGGCAAGAAGCAGAACAGTCTCGACGGCTACACCAAGTTGTGCAAGGAGACCGAGGCATCTGCACAGAAGTTCAAGGAACTGCTTGCTTCCGACCCGGAGAACAAAGAGTACGGCAACAAATACTACAGCGACACCACCCACCTGAGGGACTACAAGGAGAACATCACCCGTCTGGAGGGCGAACTCAAGGGCATCAGCGACACGCTGCAACTCGCCCAGCAGGATCTCAAGCCCTGGGCAGCCCAGCGCCAGAAGAGCTTGGAGGAGGTCGCTCCCGACCTGCGCGGCTACAACGCCATCCTCATCATCGCCGCCATCCTGATGATCTGCAAAGTCCTCTCCTTCGGCTTCTGGATGAACAAAAACTACAACAACACCCGCCACTTCGCCCCGTGGCAGACCAAAACCGACCGCATCATGACCATCCTCGGTTGGCTCATCCCCATCTACAACCTCTTCAAACCCTGCAGCATGTTCTCCAACATGATCAGCGAGACCAAGTACGCCCTCCGCGACAAATCCATCATCACCGATGCCAAGGACAGCAACCAGATGGAGTCGATCGGCTTCTGGTGGGGTTCCTACCTGATGGCCAAGGTCGTCATGCCCTTCTTCATCGGTGGTCTTGCCATCTGCCTGAACTTCTGGCTGCTGCCGCTTCTCGGCACCGACATTGACACCGCCCAGAACACCCTCGGCATGCTCAGTTTCGGCACCTACTTCGGCAACACCGGCCTCTTCTATTACCTCCGCCCCCACACCATCGTCATGGTGGCATTCCTCCTCTGCTGGCTCGTCTATGTCGGCTATGAATGCTACATGATCTACTCTTACAACAAACTCAACAAAATGCTCTGCGACAACGAGTCGAAGTTCGAAACAGAACTTTCGAAGCCCGAAACCGCCCCTGAAAAATAAGGATTCCCGTAAAATAGACCAGCCCTCCGCCGAAACGGAGGGCTTTTTTTTGCAATAAAGGGGAAATTGTCAACGATTTCCGAGTCGTCACCGCAGGGCGGCTAAAGGATTGGCACTGCTTACGATTCCGAAACCCTCCGGAAGTGCTTGGGGGTGATGCCCGTCTCTCGCTTGAAAGCCGAATGGAAAACCTGGCGGTTTTGATAGCCGCACATTTCCCCGATCACCTCCAACTTGTTGTCGCGCGTGGCCTCATCCGACAACAGCCGGATGGCCTCGTTCACACGATAATAGTTGATCAGCGCGGGAAGTGTTTGTTGAAAATAGCGGTTCACCACATGCGAAACCGTCGTGCGGTTGGTCCCCATCCGCTTCGCCAACTGACTGAGCGACAAGTTAGGATCCAAGTACACCTTCTCATTTTCCAACAGATCACACAACTTCTCCAACACCAACTGGTCGGCATGGTTTTCGGGGTGGATGCTGGAAAAATCGACCTTCTGCGAGAAGGAGAATTTTTCCTCCTGTTCCCGCAAGTTCTTCTTCAGCAACTTCTTATAGGCGCGGCGGCTCTGAATAAACAGCACAAAGAATACAACGGCGGCGGCCAAGGTCAGTATAAATATGAGGGTGCATGGGATGACGGGCATAGCACAATGGATTTCAGGCACAAAAATACAAGTTTTTAATTTCTTGGATGCTTCTTTTGTTTCAGTGTTTGGCGTGGAGGCCGCACTCGCGGTGCTGCGGGTCTTCCCACCACCAACGACCGGAGCGGATGTCGTCGCCCGGCTTCACGGAACGGGTACAGGGCTCGCACCCGATGCTCGGATAACCCTTGTCGTGCAGTTGGTTGTAGGGCACGTGGTGACTGCGGACATACTCCCACACCTGCGCCTCGCTCCACTCTATCAGCGGGTTGACCTTCAACAGGCCGTGGGCATCGTCCCATTCCACCAGACGCATCTCGCTGCGGGTGACCGACTGCGCACGCCGCAGACCACAGACCCACGCGTCAAGGGTGCGGAACGCACGCGACAACGGCTCCAACTTCCGAACCTGACAACAGAGATGCCGCTTCTCAATGCTCTCGTAGAAGAGATTGATGCCGTTGTCGCGCACCATCTGCTGCAACGCCTCTGTCTGCGGACAGAAGACCTCCAACTTGATGCCATACCGCAGGTTGGTCTTGTCGATCAGTTGATACGTTTCAGGGAAAAGCCGCCCCGTATCCAACGTGAAAATCCGCGGTTGGGGGTTGATTTCCAGCATCATATCCGTCAAAGTCTGGTCTTCGATGCTCAGACTGGAGGAGAGCGCCACCCTGTCGCCGCAACGCTCCATCACATACCGCAACAACTCCTGCGGCGGACGACCTGCATAATCGGCATTCAACCGATCTATTTCAGCTTTACTTATCATTATATCAATAATTTAATCCACAATTTCAAGATACACTTCAGGAAACGTCTCTACACATTCATCACCATTCCCGCGCCCACGGTCTCAAAACTGTCCGGATCAATGAGCACCAGCGAGCCGGTGGCGCGGTTGTCGGTATAGGAATCGAAGGCAATGGGAGAGGCCATTCGGAGGTTGACACAGGCGATATCATTCATTTTCAGCATATTATCACCTTCCACGGATTCCAACGTGTGAATGTCAACGCGGTACTCGATCTGGCTGACCATCCCGATACACTCGGAGGTGGCACCGCGCACAATATAGCGTTTCCTCAACTGCATCGGCTGCTCGTTGAACCAGCAGCACATCATTCTGAACTGCTGACCCACAACGGGTTGGGGGCTGTCCGCGCCGACCAGCAGATCGCCGCGGCTGATGTCGATGTCATCCTCCAACAGCACGGAGACGGACTCCGGCGTATGGGCGACTTCCAAGGACTTATCGGCCTGCATGATGGCCTTCACGCGGCTCTCCAACCCCGAGGGCAGGATGCGCACCCTGTCACCGACGTGCAGCACGCCTCCGGCGAGCCGCCCGGCATAGCCGCGGTAATCAGGGAATTTGTCGGAGATGGGGCGGATGACATACTGCACAGGCATCCGCAGCGGCTCGCCCTCCTCCCCTGCCTTGTGGCTGATCTGCACTCCCTCGAGCAACCCCATCAGCGTGGGACCGGCATACCAGGGCGCACGGTCGGAAGCGTTCACCACGTTGTCGCCGTACTTGGCGGAGATGGGCAGGAAATAGAGTCGCGCGTCGCAATTCATCTTGCGCATCATCTCCCGATAGTCGCGCTCAATCGCTTGAAAACGTTCTTCCGAAAAATCGACCAGGTCCATCTTATTGACACAGACCGCGATATGCGGGATATCCAGCAACTTGGCGATGAAAGTGTGACGAACAGTTTGCTCCACCACGCCGTTGCGGGCATCAATGAGGATGATGGCCAAGTCGGCGGTGGAAGCGCCAGTGACCATGTTGCGGGTATATTGCACATGGCCGGGGGTGTCGGCGATGATGAACTTCCGTTTCGGGGTGGCGAAATAGCGGTAAGCCACGTCGATGGTGATGCCCTGCTCGCGCTCGGCACGCAGGCCGTCGGTGAGCAGCGCCAGATTCACCTCCTCATTGCCTCGACTGCGGGAGGCCTCTTCCACCGCCTCCAGCTGGTCTTCGAAGATGGACTTGCTGTCGTACAACAGCCGTCCGATGAGAGTGCTCTTGCCATCGTCAACACTGCCCGCTGTAGTGAAGCGGAGCAGTTCCATATCTAAATATCCTTTGGTGTTCATTTTTTGCGTTTTTTTCGTTTTGAGATAGTGCCAGTAGAAAAAAGAAGGATCCAACCGCAACCGACTCCCTAAAAATAGCCCTCCTTCTTGCGGTCTTCCATGGAGGTCTCGCTGCGTTTGTCGTCGGCGCGGCCGCCGCGTTCGGTGACGCGGGTGGCGGCGATCTCCTCGATGATGTCCTCGAGGGTGTGTGCCTCCGACAGGGTAAGCCCGGTGCAACTGATGTCGCCGATGGTGCGGCAGCGTACACGGCGCGTCACCACCTGCTCGGTGGGCTTGAGGCGCATGCAAGGTTCGGCGGCGAGCCACTGCCCGTCGCGTTCGAAACAGGCACGCTCATGGGTGAAATAGAGACTGGGCATCTCGATCCCCTCCTGGTAGATGTACTGCCAGACGTCCATCTCAGTCCAGTTGCTGATGGGGAAAACGCGGAAATGCTCGCCCACGTTCTTCTTTCCGTTGAAGATATTCCACAACTCCGGACGTTGGTTCTTGGGATTCCACTGACCGAACTCGTCGCGGTGCGAGAAAAAGCGCTCCTTGGCGCGTGCCTTCTCCTCGTCGCGACGCGCCCCGCCGATGCAGGCATCGAACTTGTACTCTTCGATGGTATCAAGCAACGTTGTGGTTTGCAATCGGTTACGACTGGCGTTATACCCCTGCTCCTCCTTGACGCGCCCCTTGTCGATACTCTCCTGTACCGAGCCGACGATAAGCTGAGCCCCCAGTTTCTTCACCAGGGCGTCGCGATAGTCAAGCGTCTCCTGGAAGTTGTGTCCCGTGTCGATGTGCAACAACGGGAAGGGAATTTTGGCGGGATAGAAGGCCTTGTAGGCCAAATAGGTAACGACGATGGAATCCTTGCCACCGGAGAAGAGGATAGCGGGTCGCTCAAACTGTGCCGCAACTTCACGCAGCACGTAGATGGATTCCGATTCCAACTCTTTTAGATGTGTAAGTTTATATGTCATAGTATTTTAACTAAATGCTCCGGATAAATATTTCTGGGTAAGTTCCTGTTGTGGATGGTTGAAGACCTGATCCGCCGGGCCTTGTTCGATGATCTCGCCGAGGTACATGAAGACCACATTGTCGGCGATGCGCAGGGCCTGGCGCAGGGTATGGGTGACCATGATGATGGTATATTCGTTTTTGAGAGAGACGAAAAGGTCCTCTACGGTCTTGCTGGAGATGGGGTCGAGGGCGCTGGTGGCCTCGTCGGCGAGGATGTACTGCGGCGCGACGGCCAACGAGCGGGCGAGACAGAGTCGCTGTTGCTGTCCGATGGAAAGACGGGCGGCGGGTGTGCGCACGCGACCGCGCACCTCCTGCCACAATCCCACGGCCATCAGGTTCTTCTGCACCGCATAGATCAACGACTTGCGGCGCTTGAACATCTTGTTGATGCGGCAGCCATAGGCCACGTTGTCGAAGATGGACATGGGCAGCGGGCAGGGACGCTGGCTCACCAGGCCGATCTTTCGGCGCAACTCGGTGATCTCCGGACCGCTGCCGATGATGTCCTCCCCGTCAACCAGCACCTTGCCGTCAAGTTTGACACCCTCGGTGGAGTCGATGAGACGGTTGAGCGTGCGCAGCAGGGTGGACTTGCCACAGCCCGACGGCCCGATGATACAGGTGATCTGGCGTTCGGGCAGGGTGAGGTTGACATCCTTCAGGATGTGGTTGTCGCCGATGTGGACGTTGAGATGTTGTACTTCGATGGCCATTACAGTTTGTTTTTGGAGAAACGATGGGTGATGAAACGGCCGCCGATGCTGAGGATGAGCACGATGATGGTAAGGACGAGGGCGGCGGCGTAGGCCCGATCCTGCACTTCGGGAATGGGGCTGCTGAGTTGGAAAAAGACAGCTAACGGCAGCGTGGCGGCGGGTTGCGACAGCGACGTCGGGATACTGTCGGTGTAACCGGCGGTGAACATGACACTGGCGGCGTCGCCGATAGCACGGCCCACAGAGAGCAACGTGGCCGTGGCAATGCCCGGCGCGATCTGCCGAAGCACCACCTTCAGCGTCTCCCACTTGGTGGCGCCGAGGGCGAAACTCGCATCCAAGATGTCACGAGGGAAGTTGCGAGTGGCCTCGTCCATCGAACGGATGAAAATCGGGATGATCAGCAGGGTGATGACGATGATGCCGCCCAACAACGAAGTCCGCAGCCCGAAGAAAACCATGACCGTGAAGCCGAAGGCACCATAGACGATGGAGGGCATGCCGAAAAGCACGTCGCAGGCCAAGCGCGCCACGTAAGCAAGTTTCGAATCCTTCTTCAAATAGACATTCAGATAGAAGACGACCGGAACGGAGATGAGCAGTCCGATGGCGGTGGAGGCGCCCACGATATAGAGCGAACCGACGATGGCATTGAGAAAACCGCCCTCCTTGCCAATGTAAAAACCGCCGCCCGGCAACTGCGACACCATCTCCCAACTCATCGCCTTCGCGCCACGCGAGAAGACCGTCCAGATGACACTGATGAGGAAGCCAAAAACAACGGCCATCCCCACCCACATCAACGCCTTCATGACGACCTCTTCGATTCTTTTGGATTGACTGACTTTCATTTTTTGATGATATAATTAAGCGTCCCGACGTTCGATACGGTAGAGTACGATTCGTGATATCAGGTTGAATATCAGCACGACGGCAAACAGAATGAGCGCGGCGAACATCAGGGCGGATTCGTAGAGCGGCATGGAAAGCATCTCGCCGTAGTTGTTGGCGATGAGCGCTGGGATGGGATAGGCGGAATCAAGAACGCTGGTGGGGATGCCGATGACACAGCCGCAAACCATCAGCACGGCGATGGTCTCGCCCATGGCACGGGAGATGGCCAACACGGTGGCGGCAAGCACGCCCGGCAACGTCTTGCGCAGCACCACCTTGCGGGTCGTCTGCCAACGGGTGGCGCCCAAGGCGATGGAGGCCTCGCGCAACTCCATCGGGACACTGGAGAAGACCTCGATGAAAAGACTCACCAACAACGGTATCACCATGACACCCAGCACAATGCCGGCAGCCAACACGGTATAACCCGAGGAGAACTCCACGAAATGGGGCGCCAGCCGCTCCGAAATCCACGGCACAATCACCAACATGCCCCACACGCCGTAGATGACCGATGGCAACGCCGCCAGAATGTCAAGGGCGGGAAAGACGAACCGGCGAACCACAGGGCGGGCGTACTCGGTCAGGAATATGGCCGTCAGCAACGATATGGGAAGGGCAATCAGCACGGCTAAGAAAGTCACCCAGAGTGTGCCCATAATGAAAGGCAGGAATCCGAACTGCCCCTTCATGGGCTTCCACTCGCTGGAACCCAAGAGCGTCCAAAGCGACTGCCCCTCCAATACGGGAGCCGACTTGAGGCACAGTCCGACGGCCATCACCAGCACCATCAGAATGACGAACACCGTGAGCGTCGCCATCGTGCCGTGAGCCACCCTATCCTTGAGAATACGTCTTCCCAGCATCTTCCAAGATACAATCAACTATTTTACTTTCAGCGCATTAAGACCCTTGTCAAGTTTTTCTTGGGTCAAACTGATATAACCGACGGGCACATTATATTTCTGTCCGTCTGTGAGGATGAACTTGAGGAAATCGACCACAACCTCGTTTTGAGGGGTGCCATGAGCCACCATATAGAGGTCGCGGGCGGGCGGCGACGGGTATTTGTCCTTGGCGACGGCCGCGATGAAATCGTCTTTGGTATCGTAGAAATACTCGTCGGCGCTGACTTGAGCGTTGTCGTCACGGTCGATGGGGCAGACGAAAAGTCCGGGGTTGGGGGTGCGGGCCTTCTCGTCGTAGGCGTAGCCGATATTGTTCAGCCCGATACCCAGCGGGTCGTTCTGGATGGCGGAGGCAAGCCCCGGATCGCCGAAGACGGCCGTACCGAGCAGATCCTCCTGCTTCTTGCCCATCCAAAGGGCGAAAGTCTCGGCGGCGCCGCATGCATCGGAGCGGGTATAGACGTGGATAGGCGTCTGGTCGTTCGTGCCAAGCACCTGTCCCCAGGTGGTGTATTCGCCTGTAATCCAAATCTTTGTAGCCGCTTCGCGGGAGATGCCGTGTCTCTTGATCTGCGCCGCCAGCGGGTTATCGGCATTCATGGTGATGACAACGGCGTCCTTCGCCACGGCGATGGGAAGCGCGCCCTTCTCCAGTTCGGGAGCATAGACCTCGCGCGACACCATGCCCAAGTCAACCACGTCGGACAGGACATCGGTCATGCCCTTGCCCGCGCCGCCAGCCGACACGTCGATGTGCACGTCGGGATGCAGTTTCTGATACTCTTCCGCCCACTTCACCGCCAACGGGTAGAGGGCGAAGGCACCGGAGATAGTGATATTCTTGGTCTCTTTCTTGCCGCCACACGATTGCATGGACAATGTCATACCCGCGATGATGAGGGCGACAACACTCAAATGCAAAAAACGTTTCATTTTATTTTTTTAATACGATTAAAAGTTGAATGGTTTTCCCAATAAGCCCAAATAAGATTTGACTTATTTAATTTGCAAAAGTACATTCATTGCCCCACCCCGTTTGTCATAATTCGTATATAGTTTGTCATATTTTGTAAATATTACAGTCATAATTCGTACAATAAATTAGTTGTCAATAATTTATAAAGCAGCATCAATTTAACATTCTCCATGGGTTTCTTTTTAAATAATGTCAAAATAATGACGGATGATGACATCTTTTATCGTATCAGTGGACTTTCTTTGAAGATAAAGCCCTATTTTTGCATTTTCAAACCAGGTTAATAAAAGTTAAAAGAGAAGAGAATGAAAAACAGTTTACTACGGATGATGATGTTGACTCTGCTGATTGGTGGCACAGTCATGGCCAACGCGCAGCAAGACACAACCGCGCAGGTGGCGCAGGAGAAACCTTCCAAGGAGCGCAAGTTCCACATCAGCGACTACCTGTCGATCGGCGGTTTCGTCACCGGGCAATACGAATACGTCCATCAGGACATAGGAACGGACGAATACGACGAGAGCAGCACCTTCCAGATCCGGCAGGCGCGTGTAGATCTGAAGGGCAACATCACGCCGTGGCTCGAGTTCCGGCTGCAGGCGGATTTCGCCAACACGCCGCGGCTGCTCGACGGTTTCGTCAGGATGAAGATCTGCCGTTATGTGAACGTGCAGGTCGGTCAGTTCAAGTCGCCGCTCACCATCGAGAACCCCTACAGTCCATTGAACCTTGAATTTGCCAGCAACGCGCAGGTAATCACGGCGTTGGCAGGATACAAGGACGTATCGGGGGTGAGCAGTTTCTCCGGCGGACGCGAGATCGGGCTGCAACTGTACGGCACGTTGGCGCAGTACGAATGGCTCGACGAGCATTATCCCATATTGGAATATAAGGTGGGCGTTTTCGGCGGCACGGGCATCAACGTCAAGAAAGACAACATGGCGAAGGACATCGCCGGCAGCATCGCCGTCCACCCGCTCGTGCGGCAGTTGAGTCCGATGGGATGGGACCTGACGCTGCTGGGCTCGGCCTATTGGGGCCGCTACGCCATGGGCAATGGCAGCGATGGCTTGCGCTTGCGCTGCTCCGGCGGCATCGAATACACGGCGAACCACCTCACCATCCGCGGCGAGTACGTGTGGGGCGAGACCGACATCCTGGACAACGACGGCGACGAAGACTACATCTACCGGCTCACCACGCACGGCGCCTACCTCGTGGCCGGCTACTGGTTCAACTTCGGCTGGGGCAGCAAGAGCAACGTGCGGCAGAAACTGCGTCCCGTGCTGCGCTGCGATTTCTACCAACGCGACATAGAGGACTTTGGAAGCGCCTCCATCCACTACGGCGCCGGCATAGACTGGTGGCCGGAGCGGCATCTGCAGGTGCGGTTGCATTACACCCTGCGCCAGGCCTTGGAAAGCGGCCGCATAGGACACGCCGTGACGACCGAAGTGGCGGTGAAATTCTAAAGTCCCGAGTACTTCCCTCTTCAAGGCAACATTCATCTGACGAGCCAGACATACGACGGCGGGGCAGATGCCTCCGCATGGACGGTTGATGCGACATTTGCGCTGAAAGATCTTTCTAAAAGTTTTTTCCCGAAAAAAATGGGGATGTGGTGGGACGAAATGATGTATTTTTTCGTCTTATAAGTATCGGAATGACATTTTTTTACTAATTTTGCCACATTATTTATCCCCTTTTTGAAAATGAAAAATCCCTTGAAAGAAAAAAACATCATTTGGATCGTGCTGTTCGTCGTCCTTCTTGTCGGGGGGCAGGCCGTCCGCGCACAGTCGCCCACCACGCAGGGGACCGACTTCTGGTTCTCGTTCATGGACAACAACAACTCGAGTCCCACGCAGACCTGCCTCATCCTGTCGGCGGAGCACGCCTGCACCGGCACGGTCACGAACAGCCACTACGGGTGGAGCGTTCCTTTCAGCATCCCTGCCGGCGGGCGCATCGACGTGGACATCCCGCTCAACTACTGCTATTTCGGCAACCAGGAATACGGCACGGCCTACACGGGCTGCCACATCGTGGCCACAGACACCATCTCCGCCTATTCGATGAACTACCGCGACGCCTCCTTCGACGGGTCGTTCCTTTTCCCGACGCCCACGTTGGGCAACGAATACATCATCCAGACCTTTTCTACCGACATCCACGGCAGTTCGTTGATGGTGGTGGCCACGGAGGATGCGACCGTAGTGGAGATCACGCCCACCGCCAACACGGGCGACGGTCATTCGGCAGGGCAGACCTATACGATTTCGCTCAGCGCAGGACAGGTCTATCAAACCACCACCGCTTCCGTGACGGGCGATTTATCCGGCACGCACGTGATGGCGCAGGACTGCAAGCGGATCGCCGTATTCGGCGGGCACCTATGCGCGCGCATCCCGTCGGACTGCACCTATTGCGACCACATCTATGAAGCGATGCTGCCCATCTCCTACTGGGGGACCCGCTTCATCGCCACCAACTCCTACAACCGTTCCAGGGACGAGGTGCGCGTGACAGCACTCAACGCCAACACGACCGTGAACAAGAACGGCGTCACAGTCGCCACCTTGAATGCGGGGGAATCGTACACCTACACCCTGCCCTCTTCGGAACAGTCGTGCTACATCGAGACATCCAGCCCCGCGGTGGCATACCTCTACCTGGTGGGCCAATCCTGCGGCGGCACCAACGGCGACCCCTCCATGGTGTTGCTTAGTCCGATCGAGCAGCGCATGAAGCACGTCATCTTCGGCACTTACCAGGATGCCGGCCATGCCTACAACCACTACGTGAACATCGTGACACCGACTTCCAACGTCGCATCGGTGCAGTTAGACGGCGCCAGCATCTCCTCGCAGTTCGTGCCCGTCGCCGGCAACAGCGCATACTCCTTCGCCACGATGAGCATCACCCACAACACCCACACCATCCAGAGTGACAGCGGCGTGGTGGCCCATGTGTATGGCTTGGCCAACGTAACCTCCTACGCCTACTCCGTCGGCACCGGCGCGATGGATCTGAGCGTGCAGATGTACGTGGATGACATCAACACCATCGAACTGCCGCACGGCTTCTCGACCTGTCCCCACAGCGACGTGGACTTTTCCCTCCAGTTGAACTACCCGCACTCCGACATCTCCTGGGATTTCGGGGACGGCACCACGGGAACGGGCAATCCCATCACCCACGACTTCCCCGCGCCCGGCACCTATCACGTGTCGGCGATCGTCCAGCGGACGTCGGTGAACTGCTACGACGATTATTTCGACACGCTGGATATCATCGTGCATATCCCGCCATTGGACCCCATTCCGATATATCGCTCCATCTGTTCCGGCTCGACGTACGATTTCTATGGGACGGAACTGTCATCGCCCGGCGTCTATTTGGACACGATAGAGACCGAAGGGGATTGCGACTCCATCATCGAACTGCACCTCAGCATCATCCCTCCCGATACCGTGGACCTGTCCATATCGATGTGCCCGGGCGACACACTGGACTTTTACGGCAACACCATCCAGCATCCCGCGACGTACTACTTCACCTTCAGAACCGACCTCGGCTGTGACAGCGTGGTGAGACTGCATGTCGGCGAGTGGACCCCGCCGGGCGTGGAGTTGGGGGAGGACATCCTTCTCTGTTCGGAGGAGGATTTCCCAGTCCCGTTATCGGCCACCATAGACGGCGGGGCGGAGCAGTACGCATGGAGCACCGGCCAGACGACGGCCGAGGTCCAGGCGACGGAGGCAGGCACCTATACGCTGACCGTGACCGACCAAAACGGCTGCACCGGCAGCGACGAAGTGGAGGTGAACATCCATGAGGAGATGACGCTCGAAGTGGAAATCGCCAACGAGTATTGCGCCGAAGGGGTGATCCAACTGCATGCCGTCACCGACGCTCCACACATGGTCTGGAGCACCGGCGAGGAGACAGACCAGATCGAGGTTTACAACTTCGGACTGTACTCGGTCATCGGCAACGACGGCCCGTGCGAGGTTTTTGACAGCATCGTGGTGGAGGAGTGCCCGGAGGAGATGGAGTTCCCCAACGTGCTCACTCCCAACGGCGACGGCATCAACGACGTGTTCGCCATCGTCAACCTTCCACTCAAGCAGCCCAACATCCTGACCATCTACAACCGATGGGGCAAAAAAGTGTTCGAGAAGGAGAACTACAGCACCTTCATCCGCGACGGCGTGCTCTACAACGCCGAAGAGGGCTTCGACCCCAAAGAGCTGTCCGACGGCGTTTACTACTATACTTTCCACTATACTCGATTCAACAAGGAGCACGACTACCACAGCAGTCTCACCATCATCCGAGATTAACATCATCATTCGACAAATAAAAAACAGCATATCATGGGTTTATTAGATTCGATCAAGGGATTGGCCAACAACAAAGAGGTCAAAGAAGCACTTAACGAAGTGAAGGATTCCGTCAAGGAAATCAAAGCCGGCAAAAACGTGAAGGATATCGTGAAGGACTTAGCCGCCAACAAGGAGGTCAAGGAGGCGGTCAAGGAGATCTCCTCCAACAAGGAATTGAAGTCCGACATCAGCGGTTTGGCCAAGAACGTGACAGGGAAGATGAAGAAATAGCGTTCGCGTTGCCCTGCGACAACAAATAGCGGATTATTGAAAATTGATTTGCAGGAGGCCCCGATGTATACACCTTTTCCAACTGTAAATCAAGCAATTATTATTTTTTGATCAGTTCGAAGAGTACGGCCTGACCGCCGCCGGGAGCCATGCGAATAGTCAGCACATCGCCGCGGACAACCCGCTGTTGGGTGATGGTGTAGGCGGTGGGGTTGCTTTTCCAGTCGGCGTCGGGGGCGTCGGCGTAGATGGTGGCCACGTATGCCTCCCCCTCCTTCAGGAAGAGGAGGGGCACGCTGACGGTGCGGGCATCCTCGTTGGTGCTGGCGGCGAGGAAGTACCGCTCCCCTGCCCTGCGGACGACGACCACGTACTCGCCGATCTCGCCGGCCAGCGCCGACGACCAGTCGCAGTCGGGATCGAAATCGCGGAAGAATTGGAAGGCGGGATGCCCTGCATAGTTCTCGATGAGGTCGGAGGCCATCTGCAACGGAGAGTAGAGGATCACCCAGTTGGCGAGTTGCTTGGCCAGTGTGGTGTTGACGCGGCTGGTGCCCTTGTCCTGATCGTTCCACTTCCGGCGCTGCGGCAGGTCGCGGGATTGGGTGAACAGAATGTCGAAGGTGCCGGGTGTGTAGTCCATGGGGCCGGCGAGCAGTCGGGTGAAGGGCAGGATCTCGTGGTGTTCGGGCGGGTTGCCGTCGCTCCAGGCGTTCCACTCCATACCGCGCGCGCCCTCGCCAGTCATCAGGTTGGGCCAGGTGCGGCAGAGTCCTGTGGGCTTGATGGGTTCGTGTACGTCGAGCATGACGTGGTAGCGCGCGGCCGTCTCCACCACCCGCTGGTAGTGGCGCACGGCAAACTGTCCGTGGTGGCTGTGTCCGTCGGGGAAGCCGCCGGCATAGCCCGTCTTCACGCAGTGGATGCCGTGGTCGGCGAGCCACTGGTAGGCGGTGTCGAGTTGTCGTTCGTAGTTATAGATGTTGCCGCCGGTTTCATGGTGGCTGATGATGGCCACGCCACGCTCACGGGCGTGCCGGCAGATGCGCTCCACGTCGAAGTCGGCGTAGGGACGGGTGTAGTCGAACCGCTGGCTGCCGCCCCAGTTCTCCCAACCTTCGTTCCAGCCCTCGAAGAGGACGGCATCGATGTTGTTGTCGGCGGCGAAGTCGATGTATCTCAGCGCGTTCTCGGTGGTGGCGCCGTGGCGGTCGTCCATGGCCCAGGTCTGTATGCCGAGGTGCATGCCCCACCATACGCCGATGTACTTCATGGGGCGTATCCAGCCGCAGTCGCCGGGAAGTTTGGAGGGCTCGTTCAGGTTGAGGATGAGCGACGAGTTGATCAGTCCGACGGCGTCGCGGGCGATCTGGCAGGTGCGCCAGGGCGAGATGAAACCGTCACCGTTGAAGCGGGCCTTCACGCCGTCGGGCCACTCGGCAAGTTCGGCACGGAAGCAGAGCGAATCATCGTCGGCATAGAGCATCATCTCAGGAAAATCGACCAGCGCGGCTTCGTGGATGCTGCCGTATAGTCCGTCGGCCGTGCGGAAGGTCATCGGCGTGGCGGCATAGGGCATCTGCGACAGCAACTGCTTGTGGTACAAGAACTCATAGGTGTTGTAGTCGGGAGTGATGGCCCAGGCATCGCCGTCGCGGGCGAAGCGGAAGCGGGTCAGTTCATCAGTGACCTGGATGCTGTCGGCATGATTTGCGAGGACGGAATAGCGGAACCCGAAGCCGTCATTGAAAACCTGGAATTCCAGGCAAAGCTGGGCGGTGGAATTCTGCATACACACCATCATGACGTTTCCATGCTGGTGCATCTGCTTGTTTACTCCCCAAGGGCAGGTCCAGTCATTGTCCATAGAGAAAAAGACAGTGCCATCGGAGAAAAAGTGGAATCCGTCGCGCAGGTTGAGGCCGCCGCGGGCGTCGAACCCGAGTTCGGAGGGCAGGATGAAGGGTTTTCCATCCACGGTAACGCTGTAGCGGGGCTCGCCGGCGTCGGTCATATTGAGGGAGAGTTGAATGGTGCCGTCGGGCGAGGCGACCTGGCGCCGCTCTCTCAACGACTGCGTCGCCGCCGGACTCACGAAGATGGCCAATAGCAACAGCAGGATTAGGGAACGCAGGCGGGACATCGGGAGGTAGTGTTAACGGAAGTCTCCGCGGTCAACAACCAGTTGATACCCTACGGAGTGAATGCGCATCTCCAGACAATGGCGGCAGTGGCTGACATCGTCGCCGAGGCAGATCTTGCCGTCGTAGATGCTGTATTTGGGACGGTAGTCGGTGGGGGAAAGGTTGGGCATGATGACGTTGGCGCCGGCGAGGATGCCGAGTTCGCGCCCGCGCGGGTGGAGGGTGCCGAGGGCTGTGGTAGCGGGCAGCAGCACGTGCGGGTGCAGCAGACGCAACAGCGACAGCAGGCGCAAGGTCTGCTCCACGCTGCCGTCGGGCTGGTCGGCGAAGGGAGTGTGCTGGGCCGCGATGAAGGGGCCGATACCACACATCTCCGGCCGGAACTCCGCGACAAAGCGCAGGTCCTGCAGCAGGGTGGCGTGGGTCTGTCCGGGCGAGCCGACCATGAAGCCCGCGCCGACCTGATATCCAATCTCCCGCAACTGACGCAGGCACTCCATCCGGTGTTCCCAACTCATCTCGGACGGATGAAGGTAGGCGTAGTGTCGGGCGTCGGCGGTCTCGTGACGCAGCAGGTAGCGGTTGGCGCCGGTGTCGAAGAGCCGTTGATAACTGTCGCGACTGCGCTCGCCGAAGGAGAGCGTGATGGCACAGTCGGGGAATTCGGCGCGGATGCGGGCCACCAACGCCACGAGCCGGGCGTCGCCGAACTGGCCGTCCTCGCCGCCTTGCAGCACGAAGGTGCGCATGCCGTGCTCGTAGCCGGTGCGGCAACAGTCGAGGATGGTGTCGTCGTCAAGGCGGTAGCGGTCGGCATGGGCGTTGTCGCGCCGGATGCCACAGTAGTTGCAGTTGTTGCGGCAGTAGTTGGTCACTTCGACCAAGCCGCGCATGAAGACGGCGGTTCCGTAAATCGATTGGGCGACCTCGCGCGCCTGCGCGTGGAGGTACTCCACAGCGTCGGTGTCGGCGGTGTCAAGTAGGGCGGACAGTTGCTCCAGCGTGATGGTGCGGCTGCTGCGGATGCGGTCGGTGATGGCGTTCAATTCTGCGGTGGTCATCGGCATAGGAATTTGAGCGGCAAGATTACAACTTTTTTCTGTTTCACGATTGCATGGGGGCAAAGAGAAACGGGGCGGATTGCCAATGCCAGCCCCGCTGCACGATACCGGCGTCTATCGTTTGATGAACTTCTGCGTCTGGATCCCATCCCGCGTCGCATAGCGGATGAAATAGACGCCGCTATCCAAGTGGGAAATGTTCAGGTCCTGTTCCGGAACGACATTCTGCTGGGAGAAGACAATCTTTCCCAACTCATTGAAAATCTCAACTTTATCTATAGAATAATCGAACCCGTTGATTCGAATGTAGTCGGTAGCGGGATTCGGACAGACCACGCTCATGTCGAGAGTGTTGTCGGTGATGTCACTGGAGCCGGTAACGGTGACGATGAGGGGATTGGAATAGCCGTTGTCCGTTCCGACCAAGGTCCAGGAAGACTCGTTGGAGCCCATGTAGTACAGCGCCAGCCGATAAGTGCCGGGGTTGACGGTGATCGTGCCGCTGAGGGTGAGCGGGACGTAGGTCATCGAAGAGAGCGTGCCGTTGAGGGTGCCTTGCTGGATGACCTGTGCCTCCGTGTTGCCGCTGGTGAGCAGGGAGAGTTTGAAAGCCCCGTTGAAGTCGCCGTCGCCGTAGTTGGCCACGCTCACCTCCACCGTGGCGTTCTGGTTCTTGCGCAGCGGGTTGGGAGTGTAACTGAAGTCGGAGTACATCTGCATGTCGAAGGAGACAGAGGGCGTGCTGCCCGCCACCGTCACGGTAAGCGGGTTGGTGTAGCCGTAGTCGGTGTGCACGAGGGTCCAGGAACTCTCGTTGGAGGCCTTATAGTAGAGAGCCAGTTTGTAGGTGCCAGGGTTCACGGTGACGGTGCCGCTCAGATCGAGAGACATGTAGGTCATGGAGGTCAAGGTCTGGCTGAGGTTGCCCTGTTGGATGACCTGCGCTTCCACATTGCTGGTGGTGAGCAGGGAGAGTTTGATGGCACCGGTGAAGTCGCCATCGCCGTAGTTGGCCAGACTCACCGAGACCGCCACCGACTGGTTCGGCTGCAGCGGGCTAGGATTGACGGTGAAGTCGGAGTACATCTGCATGTTGAAATCCTGGTCGTCGGGGTTGCCGCCGCCACCGTCGGGCTCGATACCGAAGAGGGCATGCTGCCCGTAAGAGAAGTCGTAGGTTCCGCCGCCGATGCCACCAGTACCCGGCGTGAGGTTGGTGATGGCGAAATAGCCGTCGCCATATCCGCTCCAACCCCAGTTGAAGTGGAAGTTGTTGCTGTTGTCGTAGCCGTCGCACACAAAGGCATGACCGCCTTCATTGTCGGAATTATAACCGCTGTACAACACGGGGCGGGCATTGTTCAATTCCGTTTTCAACATATTGACCCACTGGTTGTTGGAATATTGCTCCAGCCATTCAGAGTGGATGTTCTGGCTATAGCCGAAAAAGTTTTTCAGGGCATACTCCACACTGGCGTTATGGGTTCCATAGAATTGATAGAAGTCGGCGATTTGCGCGCCCGAGCCCTCGGGGGTATATTCCATCTCGACGGATACGCCGCAATGGTACATGAGCGTGGCCACCGCGGTGCGCTGGGCCGTCGTGCCGGAGTTCTGATAGGGGTAGTTGTTGAGCATGTTGCCCCAGTCGTAGGTGGTGGCGCCGAAGTTGGCGGAGAGGGTTCCGTAGTTGTAGCCGCTGTTGTTGCAGACATAGGAGTGGGAGCCCGTGCCCGTCGTCGGCCAGTTGTAATACTTCATGACCTGGGCCATGGCGGTGGCCGCACAGCCGACGTAGGCCTTGTTGCTTCCGGTGCCGGGACAGAGGTTGTTGTAGGGCGCGCCCTGGTCCCAGGTGGTGGAGAGCAGGGGCGAAACCGCGGCGATGTCGCGAGATTCCTCCACGGGCAGCCGGCCAGCACGCAAGTTGTTCCACTGATTTACAACATCTTCTGAAATGACCCACTGTTGCTGCACCGCCGCCGCAATCGTCATCTCATAATAGCCCAACCACGAACGGAGGTTGTCGGGCATCTCTCCCGTGCCGAAGCTATTGGCGTCGGAATAGGCCAAGATCGGGATGACGCAGTCGTCACCCGAAACGATGACGAAGCCGGGAGCGTTCTGGTTGTCAAAGATGTAGATATTGGAAACGCCGGCGGAAGCGGAGACATTCTCAAAGTCGGCGGGACCACGCTGTCCGCACTTCAATGTCCAGAAAGTCTGCGCGAAATTCCGCGCCTCGTCCGGATCGACAGGATTGGCCCACGTCCATGCCACCGTCAGCAGAACCAGGGTTAACAGGGTAAAAAATCTTTTCATAATGAACTCTTTTTTCGGTGTGAAAAAAATCAATTTTTATAAAACTGAATCCAAGTTACAAATGCAACATTGGGGTTAACAATATCAGCCGCAAAGATACAACTATTTGTCAAAAATCTATCCCATCACAGCAGAAATGTGAGCCCTCATTGCGAAATAAAAATTTTATTCAATTGCAAAATACATTGATTCAATATGTTGCAATTCACAGTAAGCGCGCTATTTTTATTTCCTCACTGTAGAACTTTAATCCGTCTCAACTGAAGCTGAATGTGTTCCGATGTCGCAGCAGCGCTGATGGGTTGAAATCAGCAAATTCCTAATGCCTTCCGGCCCGCCAGGCGGCGTGCGCCGCATCAGCGGATTCATACTGCCCATAGATGTTGAAAAATTGATCCACAAGTAGGTAATCCTTTTTGTCGTAGGAAGCAACGCGCTTTTTCAGCACCAAATAGGAACCATTGGTACTGTTGAACACACCTACCTCGGCGAAGGTGTTGGGCAACAATTCCGACCCGAACTCGTCGCAGATGAGGCCTTTCCCTTCGTAATTGCGCACTACATACCAGGTATCGCCCTCATACTCCTTGGTCTCGATGATGACGTTGTCGTAATAGGTCAGTTTTTCCCCGCTGGAGACGATATCGCCACGCGAATTGATGAGATGGAGGCATCCATTGACTTCAATCTGGAAGAAGTCCAGTCCGCCATGCCGGTAGTTGAGCAGCGAGAAGTTCGACACGGCCGGATAGGGAAAGGTCTTGTGGGGGAAGATGCGGACGCCGTCGGTATTATACACGGCATACGCGTCCGTGCCGTTGACGTTGTAGGTGATGCGGATGAGTTGCCCCTCGCAGATGTAGGAGAGGTCGGTGATGGGGGCGTTGCCGCCGCTGACCAATCCGACGGGGTACGGGTTTTCCACCTCCACGTATTGACCGCGGTCGCCCATCTTGAAGACCTTCCACTGGATGGTGCCGTTGGGAAGGTGGGCGCCGAGCAGACGCGGCGTGCCCGCAGTGTTGGCGCCACGGTAGATGTCGTATTTGAAGTCGGGGTCGGTAAGGGTGCTCACATCAACAGAACCCCAGTCGTTGTATGCGCCGATGGCGGTCGGCGGAATCGAGAGGTTCCGTTCGTTGATGCCGGAGAAGAGCGGCCGCGGCTGCATATCGACCATCTGCGCCCGCCCGGTGGTGCTGGGTTGCACGGTCGGCTGCGGTCTGGCGTTCGCCTTCTTGAGAAGGATGATATTGTCCTCCATTCGCCGGATGTCGGACTCGCTTTTGCCATTTGAACGATACTCATACAGGAGTTTGTATGCGCTACCTACCATGCAGTCGGAATTGTGGTGACCGTTGGTGCCGCCGCATTCGGGACAGAGTCGGTCTTCCAACTGCCGCTGCCGCTCGGGGTCAACGGGCTGCGATGACGAACTGTTCTGCTCATCGTAGGGGCAGCCGGGCTTGTGGTGCTCTCCGCTCTCATAGTCAATGTATCCGCAATTGGGGCAGACCACGCCCACCACTGTGGGGGAACTCGCGGGAGGAATCTGCGACAACCCTATGCTTATCAGCGATATAAAAAACAAAGGCAGAAGGATTCTTTTCATTTTTTGATAATTTAAACACGGCAAAAGTACGATAAATTTTTCATAATTTCAATTTTTTACAAAAATCCACGCTGCGAGCTGGCATTTACGTGCTCGAAGAGGGCATCGGCGTGCGCATCGAGACCGACGTGGTGGTGGGCGACCAGCCCATCAACCTCATGCCCGACATGCCCGTGGAGGTGGAGGAAATCGAGGCGGCTATGGCTCGGTAAAAGACACCATTCCTTATAAAAATCAAAACGAAACGCACTTTATATTAAAAAATTACCTATATTTGCAGCATCATATTGTCACCCTTGTTTTATGAGACTTCGCAAGGTGGACAGTATGGCGCCAAAAATTTCAAACAGGAGTCTCTTTTAACCCCTTAAATTTTATGCGTATGAAAAAAGTACTACTCCTTTTCAGTCTGGCATTCTCATTCGCCATGCTTCAGGCACAGACGGTTGTCTATTCCGACAACTTCGACAGCTACACCGCCGGTCAGCAGCTTTGTTCACAGAACAACACCAACTGGACGACATGGAGCAACGCCCCCGGCACCTCCGAAGATGCCTACATCTCTACCGAGCAGGCTAATAGCGGAAGCAACTCCCTTAAAATCACTGGTACCAACGACATCATCTATCGTTTCTCCAACCAGACTTCAGGGGTGTTCGACATCGACTTCAACTATTATGTCCCCACAAGTGGCAGCGGTGCCTACTTCAACGTGCAGCACTACTACAACCCAGGAATAGAGTGGGCCTTCGAGTGCTTCCTCTACAACAGCGGCAGTGGCTACATCACCATCAACAACAACAATACCAACTTCAGCTATCCGACCAACGCATGGTTCCCCGTCAAGATTCACGTGGACCTTGACAACAACTCGGCCAGCCTCACGGTCAACGGCACCAGCGTCATCACCTGGACCTTCAGCAACACCTCCGAGGCAGCCAACGGTCTTTGCCAGCTCGGTTCTGTCAACTTCTACGCGGGCGCACCGAACAACGCCAGCGGCACCTACTATGTGGACGACTTCGTCTTCTCTGAAATCACCGCAGCCAACGACGGCAGCTTCGTCATTACACCGAACATGGACATCCACTGGGATGTTGAGTGCGGAACCACTAGTACCTACCCCCTCAGCCTCAGCAATCCCGGCGGCATGCCCGTCAACTACCGCATTGTGCCGGTTTACGACGTGACTGCTGGCACTGCACAAGGAGAAACCACCCTCACCCGTGCCGGTGACTTGGGTAGTGGCATCATCTTTGGCAGCACCTTTGTCGCAGCCGCTATCGGTTATACCGCCACCGACCTCATCAACCAAAACCTCATCGGCTACTCGCTGGATCTCATCGAAGTTTATTTGGAAAATGTTGATCTGATGCTCAACCCCAAAATCCAGATTTACGACATGAACGGCATTCTCGTGGACGGTCCCGGTGAAGTGATTTACGAACAGGCCTTTACCCCCGTGGAAGGACTGAACAGTGTTCCCCTCACTACACCGTATCTGCTTGACGGCCGCGACCTTTGGTTTGGCGTCTACTTTGAGCAGACGGAAGAGACCGCTGCCTCCGAGGACCTTAAGCCTTCCATCGGCTGCGACGACGCCACCAGCCCCGACCCGTATGGCAACTGGTGCAAGACCTCCGTGGCGTGGAACCACCTCAACACCAACTCCTCTCTCACCTACAACTGGGCCATCACGGGTCATGTGAATGGTGCCCCCATCACTCCGTGGATGAGCATCGCGCCTACTGCACAGGGCACTATCGCCGCCAACGGTTCGGAACAGGTCACCATCTCCCTCACTGCCGGTGACTTTGGCACCATCCGTACCGGCAAACTGTACCTCTACTCCAACGACCTCAACAACAGTGTAAACATCCTCAATGTCACGGTTTACGCCACCGTATTCGACGATATTGACGAGAACGAGTCCAACCTCGTCAGCATCTACCCGAGTCCCGCCAGCACGGCACTGAACGTACATGCTGAGAACTTCAGCAATGTTCAGATTATCAACTCTTTCGGACAGATTGTCTATAGCGCCAACATCACCGACAATGATTTCCAAATCAATGTCTCCAACCTCAGCAACGGCGTTTATTTCATCCGTTTGAACGGCGAAAGCACTGTCACCAGAAAGTTCATCAAGAAATAATCTTATCATTTCTGAAAATATTCAATCCCCGTCATTTGGCGGGGATTTTTTTGTTTAATATTTTGAAGAATTTGCGAATTTAGTTGTATATTTGCCACCTCTTTTCTTTTCAAGAAAAAATTTTATAAATACTTAATAATCATTATAATATGGTAATCAAAGACGATTTCACAACCCGCCACAACGGACCTTCCTGCGAGGAGGCCCAGAAAATGTTACAGACCATCGGCGTCAAGTCGATGGACGAACTGATTGAGAAGACCGTTCCGGCCGCTATTCGCCTGCCGAAGCCGCTCGACCTGCCCGAAGGCATGCAGGAGGGCGAATACCTCAACCTCATCAACGCCAAGATGGCCAAGAACAAAATGTACCGCTCCTTCATCGGCATGGGGCACTACAACACCTACACCCCCGCCGTGATTCTGCGCAACATTTTCGAGAACCCCGGCTGGTACACCGCCTACACCCCCTATCAGGCCGAGATTTCACAGGGCCGTATCGAAGCCCTGCTCAACTACCAGACCATGGTCAGCTCCCTCACCGCCATGCCGATGGCCAACGCCTCCATGCTGGACGACGCCACCGCCGCCGGCGAGATGATGCTGATGTTCTACCGCTGCCGCACCCGCGAACAGCAGAAGAACAACGTTCACAAATACTTCGTCTCCGAAGGCGTGTTCCCGCACTGCATCGGCGTGATGCAGACCAACGCCGCCGCTCAAGGCATCGAACTGGTTATCGGCAAGGCCGACCAAGTGCAGCTCGATGAGACCTTCTTCGGCGCGATGATCCAGTACCCCAACTACTGGGGCGGCATCCACGACTTCGCCGCTTTCACCGCCAAGTGCCACGAGCTCAAGATTTTCGTGGGCGTTGCCACCGACCTGTACGCCCTCACGCTCCTCACACCTCCCGGCGAGTGGGGCGCCGACTGCGTGACCGGTTCCACCCAGCGTTTCGGCATCCCGATGGGCTTCGGCTCACCGGCCGCCGGCTTCTACGCCTGCACCGAGGAGTTCAAGCGCCAGATGCCCGGCCGTATCATCGGTATCACCGTTGATGCCGAAGGCGGCCGCGCCGTGCGTATGGCCCTCCAGATGCGCGAACAGCACATCAAGCGCGAGAAAGCCACCTCCAACATCTGCACCGCCAGCGCCCTCACCGCCATCATGGCCGGCTTCTACGCTATGTGGCACGGCGCCGAAGGTCTGCGCAACAAAGCCACCAAGATCAACGTGCTGGCTGGCGTGCTGGCTTCCGAAGCGGCCAAATACGGTTTCAAACAGTACAACGAATACTATTTCGACACCCTCTGCCTCGAAACGCCCGAAGGTTTCACTTGCGACGACGTGAAGAAGGTGGCCCTGTCGAAAGAGATCAACCTCTGCTACCACTGCGAGCGTTGCTTCACCGTCTCTCTGGACGAGACCGTGACCTTGAAGGATGTCAACGCCATCCTCGAAGTGCTGGCCATCACCGCCGGCAAGACCTTCACCCCGTATGTGTGCCAGGGCAACTGCGTTCCCGACCTCCACATTCCGGAAAATCTGAAACGCAAATCTGAAATCCTTACGCAGGAAATCTTCCACAAATATCATTCCGAAACGGAGATGATGCGTTATATGAAGATGTTGGAAATCAAGGATTTGTCGCTCAACCGCGCGATGATTCCGCTGGGAAGCTGCACCATGAAGCTGAACGCTGCCGCCGAGATGCTGCCGCTGAGCTGGGCCGCTGCCTGCAACATTCATCCGTACGCTCCCGCCGACCAGACGCAGGGCTACCTCGAAATGATCGACGAGATGAGCCACTGGCTGTGCACCATCACCGGTTTCAAGGCGATGTCGTTCCAGCCCAACTCCGGCGCTGCTGGCGAGTATGCCGGTCTGACGGTCATCCGCAACTATCTGCACCACATCGGCCAGGGTCACCGCAACATCTGCTTGATCCCCGCTTCCGCTCACGGCACAAACCCCGCCTCTTCCGCCAAGGCCGGCTTCCAAGTCTGCGTGGTGAAATCAACCGAGGACGGTGAAATCGACGTGAACGACCTGCGCGAGAAGGCCGAGGCCAACCGCGACAACCTCGCCTGCCTCATGATCACCTATCCCTCCACGCACGGTGTGTTCGAGGAGGCGGTGCTTGACATCATCAAGATCGTACACGAGAACGGCGGGCAGGTGTATATGGACGGTGCCAACATGAACGCTCAGGTGGGTCTGACCTCACCCGGCACGATGGGCGCCGACGTGTGCCACCTCAACCTCCACAAGACCTTTGCCATGCCTCACGGCGGTGGCGGTCCCGGCGTGGGCACCATATGCGTGGCCGAGCACCTCGTGGACTTTCTGCCGAAGCACGCTTTGGCAACTGTCGGTGGCAAGAACGGCAGTCAGGTGGCTTCCGCACCTTACGGCAGCGCCTACCTGTTGCCCATCACCTACGGCTACCTCAAGATGCTGGGCGGCGAGGGCTTGAAGCACGTCACCGAATGGGCCATCCTGAATGCCAACTACATCCGCGCCCGTTTGCAGAACGACTATAAGATTTTGTACACCGGCAAGAACGGCATGTGCGCCCACGAGATGATTCTCGACTTCAACGAGTTCGAGAAGAGCTGCGGAGTGCAGGTGGGCGACATCGCCAAGCGTTTGATGGACTACGGTTTCCACGCTCCCACCGTGGCCTTCCCGGTACACGGCACTTTGATGGTGGAGCCCACCGAAAGCGAGCCGCTGAGCGAGCTCGACCGTTTCTGCGACGCCATGCTCTCCATCCGTCAGGAGATCCGCGACATCGAAGAGGGCAAGGCCGACCGCGTGAACAATGTCATCAAGCGCGCCCCGCACACGATGGGTGTGGTCTGCGCCGACACGTGGGATCGTCCGTACACCCGCCAGCAGGCTGCCTTCCCGATGCCCGTCGCCGACAAGTACTGGCCGACGGTCAGCAAGATCGACGACGCCTTCGGCGACAGAAACCTGGTGTGCGTGCTCGAGAAGTAGTTAAAAGTTGAGAGTTAAAAGTTAAAAGTTCAAAGTAGGAAGTAGCCGGAAGTTGCTTCCTACTTTTTTGTTGAAGTGTTGATTCCTGTTGCGTTTTTTGTCTGAATATTGATATTTGTCAGAAAAATCGTATTTTTGCCAATCAAAAAAAACACATCATGGGCAACGTCCTTTCTGACATCAAACACCTTGCGCTAACTGTGCTTCCTGCGGGAAGTTCAGCTTGGCTCTATGGATCCCGTGCGAGGGGAACTGCCCATCGTCATTCCGATTGGGATATTCTTCTCATTCTAAACAAAGATTCACTTACGCAATCCGACTATGATACTGTGAGTTATCCTTTTGTATTGTTAGGATGTGAACTGGGGGAAGAAATCAATCCTATCATGTACACAGCAAAGGAGTGGAAATCATATCAGGCTACTCCCTTCTACGAGAATGTTGAACAGGATGCCATCAACCTATTATCATGAACCAAGAAGAACGACACATATTGATTCAACATCAAGTTGAAAAGGCACATCACTTTATCAGTCAAGCAGATGAAATGATGGCATTGGGGCATTTTGATTTGGCTGTCAATCGTTTCTATTATGCCTGTTACCACATTGTACAAGCCTTGTTTTTGAAAAAGCAGATTGCTGTCCGTACTCACTCGGGAATTATTTCTCAATTTAGTCAGCATTTTGTTAAGACCGGGATTGTTGCTATAGAGGAAGGAAGTTTGTTAGCTCGTTTGTTTCAGCTTCGGCAAAAAGCAGACTACAATTGTGCATACAATGTTTCTGATGAGGAAGCGAAAAGCCTGGCAGAACCATCCCATCATTTTGTGGAAAAAGTTACTGCTGTCATTGAATCTATTCAGGATTGAACTTGGTGTGCGTGCTCGAGAGTTGAGAATTGAAAACTGAAAATTGAAAGTTTTATTTTCAAGTGGGAAGTGACGGGAGGTTGCTTCCTACTTTTTTGTTGAAGTGTTGATTTGTTGAATTGTTGGGTAGGGATGGCGCCCATGAATAATTCGCGTAATCTGCGCAATTCGTAGTTGTTTCTTGGAAAAATTGTATCTTTGCCACCTGATTCCCGAAACAGCTAAGATCATGAAAAGAATAATTTTACTGATTTTCTTGCTTTTCGCGATGTCGGCTCAGGCACAGCCCCGCGCGAAACACGTGATACTCATCGGACTGGACGGATGGGCGGCGCACGACTTGGACAAGGCGCACGATATCCCGAATATCCGTATGCTGATGCAAGGCGGAAGCGTAACACTGCATAAGCGCTCGGTGCTGCCATCCTCTTCAGGCGTCAACTGGGCCTCGATGTTCATGGGCGTGGGTCCCGAATCGCACGGCTTTACCACGTGGGACTCCGAGCAACACGACCTCCCCTTCGCGTATGAAAATGCGCACGGCATCTTCCCCTCTATCTTCTCCATCATCCGCGAAGCCTACCCCAATGCCGAAACCGGCTGCACCATTGAATGGGAACCCAT
>JAEEGL013066345.1_pt1 | contig 47731 bp, 35 predicted proteins | sample 9134231 | NCBI WGS metagenome assembly JAEEGL01 (sample SAMN16246548, study PRJNA631951) | gut metagenome | biome: gut microbiome; feature: rumen; material: fiber-attached | host: Bos | place: Iran: Karaj | collected 2018-10 | reverse complement strand
GCGGACAAATCTTTTGACATGGTTATGTCTTTTGACTCGCCGATTTCATATACGTATCCCAATCAGGAGAAGGTAATCGGAGAACTTGTAAGAATATGCAAAAAAAGAATTATGATAAGCGTTTCGAGTCGTCTGGGTGCGCTTTATTATCTTTCAAATCCCATTCAGAAAAATCAGTTCATACTTGATAAAGACTGCGACGATCCCTGGGTAAAGTGGTGTGTAAGCAACAGGGATAATATGATAGAAAACTTTCAGTTTAATAAAGAAAATCTTATGAAAACATATGAATCCGGTCTTATGTGCGATGTCGAAGAAACCAAGGCTGCATATGACAGGGGCGAGGCACCGTGGAGCATATCGTATCATTTTATGCCCGAAGAACTTGAAGGTATTCTTAAACGAAACGGAGTTAAGAATATTTCGCTTGCGGGACCCGGAGCTTTTGCGAGAAGTATCCCGAATGAAATTCTCGTTAAGATTATGAACGATCCGAAGCAGAAAGAGGATTTCCTTGAATTCTTTCACCTTTACGACAGCAATCCGTATGTATGCGGAATGGGTAAAGACAACCTCTTTGCAAAAGGCGAAATTTATTTTTTGAAGAAAACAGGAGAGTGAATTAATACATGAAAAATCTGAAAATCCTGATTGCCGAAGATGAAAAAGATTTAAGGCGTCTTTTGTACGATCAGCTGATCGGAGAAGGCTACAAAGTGATTGAAGCAGAAGACGGTAAAAGAGCGCTCGAACTTTTTAACAGCGAAAACCCGGACATGGCTATTCTTGATATTATGATGCCCGGAACCGACGGTCTTTCCGTTCTTTCGAAGATAAGAGAAAGTTCCGAGATGCCCGTCATTATGCTTACTGCCAGAGGCGATGAAATTGACAAGGTTAGCGGCTTAAGACTCGGTGCGGATGACTATCTTGTAAAGCCCTGGGGAATGAACGAACTGCTTGCGAGAATTGAAGTGCAAAAGCGCCATTTGAAACTGGATGATTCAAAGAATGAAGTACTGGTTTCAGGCAATCTTCGAATGGACTTTACAAACGGAGTAATCGAAAAAGACGGGAAAGCAATAAGCCTTAATGCAAAAGAATTTAACATACTCAAATTCTTCGCTGAAAACCGCGGTAAAGTGCTGACCAAGAAGCAGATTTATCAGGAAGCATGGCAGGATGAATACATGTACGATGACAATACCATCATGGTGCAGATTTCCCACCTTCGTTCGAAAATTGATGACGAAGAAAACAGACATATAGAAACCCTTATAGGAATAGGATACAGATTTAACTAAGTAAAAATGGCACGAAAGAAAAAAATTTCAAATACAAAAAAATATCTGAGAGTCAGATTTGTAAGTGTTATTATCGCAACTTTTGCTCTGTTTCTTCTTCCGATTCTGCTTATAATCATTTCGCAGAAAACAGATCCGGAACATACACCTTACAGGCTGAATGCCGGAGATTATTTAAAAGAATCATATGACGACATAGACGTATCGGATGTTCTCGCAAGAAACGGAAGTGCCGCGATAGTTGATAAAAATCTTAATGTAAAAAGTCTTGGCGAAGAAGTTATATTTGACAAGGATAAGCTTACGGAAAAAGAGTGGACGGAGTTCCTTCGGCTTACGGGAAAAGAGTCGGATTATTATTACGATGTCGCTTTTTATGAAGGCGGAGAAAAGAATGAAAGTTACTGGCTGGTTTTAAGAGAACCGAGAGCGATTTTGTTTGTCTTTATGCTTTCCTCCAACCCGAAAGCGGTTAATTACAAAGAAACCTCGTTTCTTTTTATATCTTTCTTTGCACTTTATTTTATCGCCCTTGCGGTATTCATAATTCTGTATTCGAAAAAAGCGGCAGCGGAACTAAATGCAATGGAAAAATTAAAGACCGAGGAAGAAGAAAAAAGAATGCTTCTTGTATCCGAACTGTCGCATGATTTGAAGACTCCGCTTGCGAGTGTTCAGGGATACAGCGAAATGCTTTTAAACGGCGTTGATGATGAAGAAAAGAAAAACGATTATCTGAAAATGATACACGATAATTCAGTAAGGGCAGACGGAATTCTTAAGGCACTTTTTACCTACTCGAAACTCGGCAGCAGCGGTTACAATCCGAAGTTGGAGAATACGGATATCTGTGAATTTACAAGACTGATTATTGCCGAATATATTCCCCGTTTTGAGGATGCAAAATTCAAGTATGAAATTGATGTTCCCGAAGATGAAATAAATGTTCAGATGAATGCGGATCTTTTCAGGAGAATATACGATAATCTTTTTGAAAACTCTATGAAATATAACGAAGAAGGAACACTTATCGGTATTTCCTTAAAGAAAGAAAACGGCAGAATTCACATTCGAATTTACGATGACGGAAAAGGCATTTCAAAAGAGAATCAGGAAAAGATTTTCGAACCTTTTTACCGCGAAAACAAAACAGGTGAAAATAATAAAAACGGAAGCGGTCTCGGGCTGGCAATCGTAAAAAGAATAGTTGAACTTCATAAAGGAGAAATCGCATATAAACCCAAAGACGACAGAGGATGCGGGTATCTCATAGTACTGCCTGAAAAATAAAATTAAATAAAAAGGATACATTGTTCCGGTAAAAAAATATGCAAAAAGTATTTAAAGCCCGGATGAATTTCTTTTTTACTGCAAAGATTTAAGACGGATTTAAGATTGCGATATGACTGATTAAATATGTATTTGATAGTATGACCTTGAGAAACGGAGGTCATATATGAAAAAGAAAATACATATCGCAGTTCTCTGGCTGCTCTTTATTATGCTGATGGCGGTAAGAATACTGATTACCATGGATTACTGGATTTTAATCCAGATAATCGCATGCGGACTCGCAGTTGCACTTCTTATAAAATTTAAACTGCCGTCAAAAAAGAGTATTCTTTTGTCGGTATTTTTAACACTTCTTGTTGCGTTCTCTTATTTCGGTGCAATGAAGTATTTCGGGATAAACAATTTCGGCGTTTTAATCGGTAATAGTCCGTGTATGATTGCAACACTGCTTTCATCGCTTGCGGTTCTTTCCGTAATGGAAAAACGCGGCGGATTTTATATGATTCCAAAAGACGGAAAGCATCCGAAATTAAAATTTTTTATCTTTACTTTTGTCGCAGGAACTCTGCTTGTCGGAATAAGCATACTGGTTGCATTTTTATCTTCAAGCGTGGTTACTCCCGAATTCTCAATATGGAAATATGTTATCTGCTTTAATCCCGGGATATTTGAAGAGATGGCATGCCGGGCAATCTTTATGGCATTCTGCATCGGTTTTTCCGAAGACAAAATGTCCGGCTTCGAAGTATTCACAATGCTTTTTATGATGACAATGCCGCACTGCATAGTTCATGGAAAAGGTCTTATTGAAACGGCTCTTTTGTTCGTCATTTTCGGATTACCGTTTGCTTTTATTCAGAGAAAAAACGGAATTGTAAGTGCGATGATAATACACGCAATAGTGGATGCAGTGATGTTTACGGTTACGGGATTATCGATGTGAATTGCTTAATGCAGACGACAAAACATACATGAAAAAATGTGTTGTATAAAGAAAAATACTGAATTAAAGAACAAAAGATTACCGGAATGAAAGATTAGCAGAATAAATGAATAAATAAAATAGTAAAAGATTAGCAGAATAAATGAATAAATAAAATAGTAAAAGATTAGCAGAATGAAGGAATAACAGATAATAAAGACCACACATTTAGGAATGTATCTTAAAAACGTTTTGCGTTAAGATACACACCGTAAACGGTGGTCTTTTTTTAATTAATTTCATGTTCTTTAATTATTGCCCTGACGGTATCAAACAAATACGGTTTGATCGTTTCCATATCGGCGGGTTCATTATAAAGAATAGCCGAATGGGCAGTTGAATTGACGAGTTCGATTATCATAAAAAGCATTATCTCGGGCTCTTTGAATTTCTTCTCTTCTTCGGTGAGCATCTTATAATATATTTCCTTAAAATCAACTTCGCTGTCCGATACGGCATTTATCGGTTCTTTCTTGAAAACTCCCCAGCTTAAATTTTTGGAAATAAATGCAAGCAGAATCTTGTTGTCTTCGAGTTTGTTTATAACGAAATCGATGATGAAAATCAGTTTGTCTTCGAAAGACATCGGAGTGCTTTTGCAGGCTATTACCTGATCGAGTGCTGCGGAAGCTTCCTTGAATAAAGTACTGGATTTGTGATATACCAGACGGTTTCTCAGCTCGTGTTTGTCACGGAAATATAAATAGAAAGTTCCCTTGGCCACGCCTGACTGCTCGGAGATTTCCGCGATGGAAGTGTTCTCGACACCCTTTGAAGTAAAAAGATCAAAGGCGGAATCCAGTATCATGTTTAGTTTCTTTATTTTGTTTAATTCGGCTTTTCCCATTTCTCCTCCAAGGTCACGCCTGAAAAATATCTGATTAACGCATATCATACGGTAAGGTTTTAAAGCATTTTTATCACATAAAAACCTTTGTTCCAAAATAATTGTACCATAAATTTTCATAATTTCAAATAAAAAAATGACCGATAGTCAGAAAAAGTATTGACAAGTAAAAATACGGTGCTATAATCATTTACGAAAAATGACCGTTGGTCATAAATTTAAAAACTGACTGGAAGTCACAAAAATAAGGAGATGCATTATGGAAAAGACGGGAAGATTCATAGTCAAATTCAGAATACCGATTCTGATCTTAAGTTTTCTTCTGATTATCCCTTCGGTAATAGGATACATGAAGACAAGAGTCAATTATGATGTCCTGTATTATCTGCCAAACAACATAGAAACGATTCAGGGGCAGGATATCCTTCTTGATGATTTCGGAAAAGGCGCTTATGCAGTTGTAATGGTTCAAGATATGTCGCCGTATGAAGTAAAGAAACTTTCTGAAAAGATTGAATCTGTAGATCATGTAGCCGAACTTATTTCTTTTAACAGTTTAATGGGAGATACGGTTCCTGTAGAGATTCTTCCGGAGAAGTATTCAAGCAGGTTTTACAACAAAGAAACGGATACAACTCTGATGGCAATTTTCTTTGATGATACAACATCAAGCGACGATACAATGGATGCCATCGTTGAGATAAGAAAGGTAACCGAGAACCGCTGCTTTATCGCGGGAATGTCTGCAGTAGTTACCGACACGAAACTGCTCAGTGAGAAAGAAACACCGCTTTACGTAGCACTTGCGGTAGGTCTTGTATGTATCGTCCTTGCGGTATTCATGGATTCTTTCTTAATCCCGGTTTTCTTCATGTTAAGTATTGGCATGACGATTCTTTACAATCTGGGTTCGAACATTTTATTTGGTGAAATATCATATGTGTCCAAAGCGCTTACCGCAGTACTGCAACTTGGTGTAACGCTTGATTACTCCATTTTCTTATGGCACAGCTACAAGGAAATGAAGAAGGAATATCCGGATGATCATTACGAAGCAATGGCTCATGCAATCGGAAACACATTCATATCCGTGCTTGGTTCTTCCATAACCACCATCGCCGGATTCATTGCACTCTGCTTCATGAGTTTTACACTCGGAAGAGACCTGGGACTCGTAATGGCCAAGGGAGTTTTAATGGGAGTCTTCGGATGTGTAACAATTCTTCCTGCTTTCATCATGACATTTGAAAAAGCAATAGATAAAACAATGCATCGCGAGATAATGCCGAACTTCGGAAAGGTTGCGGAATTTATCACGGGTAAGTTCTGGATTTTCTTAATCCTTTTCATACTTTTGCTTGCACCTGCGATTTACGGATATAAAAACACAAAAGTTTATTACGATCTGTCTGATACATTACCCGATAAACTTAACTGTTCGCAGGCAAACAAAATGCTCAAAGAAAACTTTGACATGAACTCAATGTACATGGTTCTCGCAGATTCGGATATGAGCATACAGGAAGTAAATTCCATGACTAATGAGATAAAGAGTCTTGACGGAATTTCGTTTGTACTCGGACTTGATTCGGCGCTTTCAAAAGGTATTCCCGAAGAACTGCTTCCGACGGATATCGTAAAGAATCTTAAGAGCGAAGATTATCAAATCATCCTGGTCGGTTCCGATTACATCATTGCTTCCGATGAGATTAACACTCAGATTGACAACATCAATTCAATCGTCAAATCTCATGATGCAGGTTCAATGGTTATCGGTGAGGCACCCTGTACAAAAGACCTGATTACAATCACGGATCATGATTTCAAGATTGTATCGCTTGTTTCAATCGGTGCGATTTTCTTTATCATCTTCTTCGTATTAAAGTCGGTATCGCTTCCCGTTGTACTTGTTGCAACCATCGAATTCGCAATCTTTATAAACATGGGACTTCCGTACTACACACGAACCGAAATACCTTTTATCGCATCAGTTGTTATAGGAACGATACAGCTTGGAGCAACAGTAGATTATGCGATTTTAATGACAACCAGATATAAAAGAGAACGATTCCTTGGCGCGGATAAAAAGAGCGCGGTCACAACTGCACTTGCAACATCGATTCCTTCAATTATCGTAAGTGCGCTCGGATTCTTTGCCGCGACTTTCGGTGTCGGAATGCTGGCAAGTATCGATATGATTTCATCTCTTTGCATGTTAATGGCGAGAGGCGCAATCATAAGCATGTTCGTGGTAATCCTGATACTTCCTGCATTCTTCATGGTATTTGACGGACTCATCATTCATACAAGTGTGGGCTTTAAAAAGAAAGAAAAAAAGTTAAACAAACTGAGCCTCAGTTGATTTTCAGAAAAATAAAAAAACTAATTTAGAGCCCCGGCAAAATAAGATTAAATCTGAATATAAAAAGTTTAAGCAAAATCAGATTAAGAAAAACAGATTAAGAAAAAAGTTTAAGCGAAATCAGATTAAGCAAAAACAGTTTGGAAAAACAGTTTAAGTTATAAAAACAGTTTATGATATGGAGGCATATTATGAAAAAAACATACGTCAAAATGTTATCGGTTGCAGCTTCTTCATTCCTTGTTCTGGCAAGCGTTTCGGGCTGTTCGTTTGATACATCATTTTTAAACAGCGAAGCAAAAGAAGAGGCGGTAACAAAGGTTCTTACAGAAACGGTAAAACCCGCGGGAAATGTTTCATTTTCGGATGAAAAATTCAAAGAGGAAACGGTATATGTATTTACGGATGCATGCGGTTCCCAGAAAGAAATAATCGTTAATGAGAAATTAAGCAATCCCGACGGTGCAGCAGATATTCACGATGTAACTGATCTTAAGGATATCATTAATCTTTCCGGAGAAGAGAGTTACGAAGCAAAGGCAGACGGTATTGACTGGAATGCATCGGGTAATTCCATTACATATCAGGGAAAGAGCAATGACGCTGCGCCAGTAACAATTAAAACTACATATTTCCTTAACGGAGAAAAAATCGAACCTCAGAATCTTGCAGGCAAGAGCGGTAAGATAAAAATCAGATTTGATTATACAAACAACGAAAAAAGAGAAGTTGAAGTTGCAGGCGAGAAGAAAGAAATGTATGTTCCTTTCACGGTTGTAACCGGCATGCTTCTTGACAGTGCGAACTTTTCAAATATTGAAGTAACAAACGGTAAAGTTACCGAAGTCGGAGATGATTCGCTTGCAATCGGAATCGTGCTTCCCGGAATGGAAGAAAGCCTCTCTTCAAAACTTGATGAACTCAATGTAACAATGGATATTCCGGACTGCTTCGAAGTAACAGCGGATGTTACGGATTTCAAACTTGATACTGTTATTTCTGTAGTAACTTCCAGTATCAGTACTGATATTGACGTTGACGATCTGGATACAAAGGGACTCGAAGACAAAATAGATGAACTTAAGGACGCAACAGATGCTTTGTCGGACGGAACCGATAAGATTGCGGAAGGTACCGGTGAACTTGCAGAAAAGATTCCCGAACTTGTAAACGGAGCAGGAGATCTTGAAAACGGTGCGAATGCTCTTAAAGAAGGTGCAGGAAAAATTCAGGGCGGCGTATCGGCATATACAAACGGTGTGGATGCAGCGGCAGCAGGTGCAAATTCTATCGAAAACGGCGCGCATACAATTGACGGTGCAGTAGGACAGTTAAACGAAACCATGGCTTCGACAATTGTTCCCGGTGTAAGCACTTTAGCAGACGGAGCAGCAAGTATTGAAAGCGGTATCGGACAGCTTGTAAGCGGACTTTCCGAGGGAATCGCTGCAGGAAAAGAAAATGCAAAAGCACAGGCTAACGCAGGTCTTGCCGCTCAGGAAGAACTTACAAAACTTGTCGGTTGTACGGTAACACTTGATAATATTGATGCCGTAATCGGACAGCTTCAGGAGACAGAAAACTATCTTAAAAACGAACTTCTTATTTCGGATAATGAAGCAGCATATAAAGCAATTGCACAGAAAGTAAAAGCAGAGAATCCGGATATGGATGATGCAACTTTGGATGCAGTTGTTAAAATGCAGATTACACCTCAGAGTAACGATGAAGCAGAGGTTATAAGAGCAGCCGAAACAGTAAAGGCAGCTGCATCCGGATACAGAAATGCAATTCTTGAAAACATTAATAAGCTTGACGAAGTAATTGTTTCGCTTAAGAGTGTAAAAGCACAGGTTAACGGTGCACAGGCAGCTCTCGATCAGGTTAGTGCTTCGCTTACCGAAGGCGAATCCGCACAGAGCATTCAGGCACTTTGTGACGGCGCAGGAAGCCTCACTGCAGGCCTTAACAAACTTAAAGCAGGCATTGGTACTTACGATGAAAAAGAAATAGAAGCGTGCGTTTCAAGCGGTCAGAATACAGTCTGCTCGGCACTTTATCAGATTGGTCGCGGAACAACAACTCTTGAAAACGGAACAAAAGAATTATCCGGCGGACTTGCTACACTTAAAAGCAAGAGCGGCGAACTCAACAACGGTGTTGCTTCTCTGGTATCGGGTCTCGGATCTCTGGCTGACGGAACAACTAAGATTAAAGATGCAACAGTTAAATTAAACGACGGTGTCGGAGAACTTAACGCAGGTGCTGTAAAACTTAACAACGGAATGATCGAATTCAATGATGAAGCTGTTTCAAAGATAGACAAGGCGTTCGATGATAATTCCGACAATCTGATTGTTGAACTTAAGACTCTTATGGATCTTGGAAAAGATTATAAATCTTTTGCGGGAAAGAGCGACGATTATGACGGCAACGTAATCTTTATTTACAAGATGGACGGTATCGGCGAATAAAGAAACAGAGTTTATAACATTGTACATTTTTGTGATTTTGTGATATACTTTCGAAAAAGGCAAAGGTGTCTGAAATATCAGATATCTTTGCCCTTTTTTTATCTCTGAATTAAAGAAGGATTAGTATGAAAAACGAACTTATAAAGGTTGTTTCGGCAGCCCCGTGTTTAAAAATCGCTGATGTAAATTTTAACAAAAAAGGAATTATTAAACTCATAAATGAAGAATCGGACAGCGGACTTATTGTGTTTCCGGAACTGTCCGTAACAGGGTACACATCCGCGGATTTATTCCAAAGCGATTTGCTTTTAAAGGAATCGGAAAAGGCAGTTGTTGAAATAGCGGAAGCAACAAAAGATAAAGGTCTGACTATTGTTGTCGGAATTCCTTTAAGATATGCAAACAGTATTTACAACTGCGCTGCCATTCTTTCGGACGGAAAAGTTAAAGCGCTTATACCCAAAACATATATACCGAATTACTCCGAGTTTTATGAAGTAAGATGGTTTGCTTCGGGAAAGGATATAAAAAACGCAACGGTGAATTTTGCAGGTGAAGAAGTTCCTTTCGGCACTGATATTCTTGCAGAGGATTGTGTTTCCGGTGCAGTGCTTGGAGTTGAAATCTGCGAGGATTTATGGGTGCCTGATAAACCTAGTACACACGCTTCGCTGGCGGGTGCAAACATCATAGCAAATCTTTCTGCGTCGGATGAATTAATCGGCAAACAGGATTACAGAAAAGAATTAGTTAAACAGCAAAGCGGTTCATGTTACTGTGCTTATGTTTATGCTTCTTCGGGAACGATGGAAAGCAGTACGGATCTTGTTTTTTCGGGACATTCGATCATTGCTCAAAACGGAAGCGTTCTTTCGGAAAATATCTTCCCTGAGTATCCGCACAGTGAAAAAGCAATAATAGATTTGCAGGCAGTAATGCACGATCGAAGACATCAGAATACTTTCGAAAATGTTAATGTCAGCGGATACAGAAGAGTTGATGTAAGTATAAAAAATGCAGGTTCAGATACAGTATATAAAAAATCTGCCGGATGCGCTGAAGCAAACGAAGTAACTAACGGATGCAATGAAGTTAAACAAAAAACAGTCGGATGCGCTGAAACTGAAAATACAAAATGCAATGAAGTATGCATTAGTGAATTAGCAGGTATTTTAAAACAATACGATTACCCGATTGCAAGAAATCCCTTTGTTCCGAAGGACGATGAATTAAGAAAAACACGCTGCGAAAAAATACTTCGAATTCAGGCTAACGGACTTGCAACAAGAGTACGTTCGACAGGTATCAATAATCTTGTAATAGGCATCTCAGGCGGACTTGATTCGACACTTGCGCTTCTGGTTTGCCACGAAGCGAAAAAGCTTGTTAATGATATTCATATTATTGCATATACGATGCCGAATCGCGGAAATACAACAAAGAAAACTTTTGATAACGCAAGCCGTCTGATGGAACTGCTTGCGGACGAATCTTACGAGATTCCGATTGAAGAAGGAGTAAAGCTTCATCTTTCACAGCTTGGTCATGAAGAGACATATCAGGGCGAAGGCGACGTAACGTATGAAAATGCACAGGCAAGGATGCGTACTTATATTCTGATGGATGCCGCAAATATGAAAAACGGACTCGTTGTCGGAACAGGCGATTTATCGGAACTCGCACTTGGCTGGTGTACATATAACGGAGACCATATGTCGATGTATGCAGTTAACGCTTCCGTACCCAAAACACTGGTGCAGTACATTTGCAGAACTTATGCAAACACATGCGGAAACGAAGAATTAAAAGAGGTAATTATATCGGTATGCGATACACCGATTACACCGGAACTGACACCGAATAAAGAAGGTGAAATCGCACAGAAAACGGAAGAAAAAATCGGCAAATACGATTTGAATGATTTCTTCCTCTTTTACACATTAAGATACGGCTTCGAGCCTGCAAGAAGTGTGGCATATGCCATCAAAGCTTATCCTGAAGTCAGTGAAAAAGAAATCGTAAATGCCGCAAAGAATTTCTTTAAAAGATTCTTTACGCAGCAGTTCAAAAGAAGCTGTCTTCCCGACGGTCCGAAAGTCGGTTCCGTAACGCTTTCTCCCAGGGGAGACTGGAGAATGCCAAGCGATGCATCTGTAGCGCTATGGCTTGAAGATTTAGAAAATTTTTCATGAATCTTTTTAACTGAAATAAACAGAATTTGTAAAAAAATAAGAACAATATTGAAACCTGAGGATTAAACGGTTTTGAGATTTTTAAGAAACAGAATTATTGAAAAGATATTGGGGCATTGATTTGTTTTAGGAGGTACAGGTATGGCAGCATTTGACAGAGTGTTATCGGGTATTCCGCAGATGGATGAAAGGTTTGACAACATCCGTTTGGGAGACAATGTTGTATGGAGGGTTGACGATCTTGAGGATTTCAAACTTTTTGTGAAACCTTATGTTGAACAGGCGATAAAGGATAAGAGAAATCTTATTTATATTCGTTTTGCTTCTCATGAACCTTTCTTTGAAGAGATGGAAGGATTGAAGATTGTAAACGTTGAACTTTCACACAGATTCGAAACTTTTACGGTAGCAATTCATGAACTTATTGAAAAAGAAGGACGTGATGCCTTCTATGTTTTCGACTGTCTTTCCGAACTGCAGACGGCATGGGCCACAGACCTTATGATGGGCAACTTTTTTCAGGTTACCTGTCCGTTTCTTTTTATTCTCGATACGGTTGCTTTCTTCCCTCTTATCAGAGGAAAACATTCATTTAAAGCCATAGCGAAAATCAGAGACACCACACAGCTTTTTTTAGATGTTTATTCGGATAAAAAGAATGTCTATGTCAGACCGGATAAGGTCTGGAACAGATATTCAGAGACTATGTTTCTGCCTCATTTGTATGAACCTGAAACAGGAGTTTTTGAACCGATTCTGGATGGTGTAATGGCAAGTCATTTTTATCAGATTCTCGGAAACGAAGCGCTGAATTCCGACAGGGGAAACAAGGACAGCTGGGACCGCTTCTTTGAGATGACTGAAACTATGCACGAAAACGGAATGGATGTCAGTGAGCAGTGCAGCAGAATGTGTAATATCATGATGTCGCGCGATGAGAGACTTCGTGTGATGATAAAAGAAAACTTCAAACCGGAAGATTATTTCCATGTAAAAAAGAGAATGATAGGGACCGGTATGATTGGCGGAAAAGCCTGCGGAATGCTTCTTGCCAGAAAGATTGTGGAGAATAAAAGACCGGATATTTTCGAGCATTTTGAACCCCATGATTCATTCTACATGGGTTCGGATGTTTTCTATACATTTATAGTTGAAAATCATTTCTGGGACATCCGCATAAGACAAAGAAGCAGGGAAGAATTTTTCTCTCTTGCGGAAGAATTTGCGAACCGGCTTCAAGAAGGAAAGTTTTCTCGAGACATGGAAGAAGAGTTTGTGAAGCTTCTTGAATATTACGGTCAGGATCCGATTATCGTAAGGTCCAGTTCAATACTTGAAGACGGATTCGGAAATGCTTTTGCGGGAAAATACGAATCGGTTTTTTGTCCGAACTCCGGAGACATGGATCAGAGACTTAAAGAACTTGAGGATGCCATTCGAACGGTATATGCGAGCACAATGAGCAAATCCGCTCTTGATTACAGAAGCAGAAGAGGTTTGCAGGAGAGAGATGAACAGATGGCGCTGCTTATTCAGCGTGTTTCAGGTTCGTATTACGGAGATTATTATATGCCCTGCGCTGCAGGTGTCGGTTACTCTTACAGTCCTTACCGCTTTATGGAATCGCTTGATCCGAATGCGGGAATGTTAAGACTTGTTATGGGACTCGGAACATCGGCGGTGGACAGAACTGAAGGCTCGTATCCGAGACTTGTGAGTCTGGACAAACCTCTGGCTACAACAGCAAAAAACAGTGCGGAGAAACACAAATACTCGCAGAGAAAACTTGAACTGATAAATCGAAGCGAAGGAAAACTAGAACAGGTATCGCTTGAAACTATAGAACCCTTTATGCCGAATTTCTTAAAAAGACTTCTTCTCGAACATGATTACGATGCTGAAAACATGTTCAGGGAAAGAGGAGAGAACAGAAAAATTGAATTTATTTCATGTCAGGGGATTGTGGCCAAAGACGGAATCATGCAAAACATGGCTGACATAATGAGTACCATACAAAGCGAATATGAAAATGCGGTTGATATCGAGTTTACAATTAATCTTTCCGAAAACGGAGATTATGTAATAAACATTTTGCAGTGTCGTCCGCTGCAGGTATTTGTGGATTCGGGTGAAGCCGTTCTTCCCGAAAACACTGACAGTGAAAAAGTTTTCTTCGAATGTAAGAAATCCGCTATGGGATTATCGAGAAGTGAAAAACTGGATACTGTAGTATATGTCGATCCGGTGAATTATTACAACATGCCTTACCGCGACAAATACCGTGTAGCAAAAGCGATAGGAACAATCAACTGGAAAATGAGAAATCAGAACAAAAAGATGTTACTCATGGTTCCGGGCAGAATCGGAACAACTTCGCCTGAACTCGGTGTTCCGACATCGTTCGCCGACATAAGTGAGTTCGAAGCGATATGCGAAATCTCCGATTCAAAAGCAGGGTACAATCCTGAACTTTCGTATGGAAGTCATTTCTTCCAGGATCTTGTTGAAGCCGGAATTCTCTACAATGCGATTTTCGAGAATGAAAAAACACTGGTATATAATACGGAGTTTATTAAACAGTTTGAAAATATTTTCTCGGAAATTTCCGAGGATATGGAAGACCTCAAAGATATTGTATTCGCGTATGATTTGTCCGGTAAAGAAATATGGCTTTGCAACGATATGAAAAACGAAAGAATCATCTGCTACGCGAATTAAAAACGTCAGAAGTGATAATATATGATAAGTATAATTAATCGCATAGCATGATTAATGTTTTGCTGATATTTTCAAAATTGTTATAGTGCAGAATTCAAAGAGTAATTTATACCGACCTCAATAGTCAGACCGGTATGGCTGCAGGGGTATTATTATGCGGTAAATAAAATGACGACGATGCGTACAATATTGACAAAGCGTACACTTTGTACATATAATAAAATTGCACGGGGGAAAATATAATCTTATAAGATTAGCGGAGGTATATTATGGATATGATAAATGCAACGGACGTTCGTAAAAACTGGTCAGTTACTTTGGATAATGTAGCGCATGAAAGACCGGCATATGTAAAAAGAACACATGACAATGTGGCGATTTTCAGTATAAATACACTTAATATGATGCTTGCGGGCTACCATTTTAATGCTAAAAAATATAAAGAAAAGGACGGATCGGTAACTCTTAGTTCAGTGGATTTAGACATTGTTGTTAATGATGTAAATGAAGAAGCGGCCAAAAGAAGACTCGCGGAATATATAAAGGAATACGCTGAGGAGTTTTATTCTGAGTATTCATATTGGAGTAAAGCGCCGAATAGACAATCGCATATCCCATATGTTTTTAAAGCACTTACGCTTGATACAGAATCTGTCATGGAGGATATTGTATGCCGAAATGGAAAGATATAAAACGCTTTTGTGATGCAGACGGATGGGAATGTTATAAAAATACGGATCACTATTATTACAGAAAAAGAATGCCGGATGGAACGATTAAGAGAACTAAGGTTTCCAGAGGGAGTGGTGAAATACATTCTCACATGTGGAAAGAAATATTAAAGAATCAACTTCAGGTATCAGAGGATTATTTTAATAAAATGATTTGATGAAAAAATGTATATCCATAAATTCTCCTTTCTGATTCGTATAGAATACAGAAGGTAGAAATAAAGATGAACAGAAAAGCATTTACGTTAATAATATTGGCATCCCAGACCATGGACGCCGGTGTTAAATTAAGAATTGATTACAAATAAGAATACAGATAATCATTCAGATAAATAAATAATCTTCAAAAATTTAAACAAAAAGCTATGATATAACGTCATAGCTTTTTTGTTGCGCAAATATCGGATTAATTAAAGAATAATCGATTTACTTTTACTCCCCCAAAAAAAGATTTGACAAAATTAAATCGTATGCGATATAATTCAGACAGGAGGACAGAAAAGATGAAAGACAAATACGAATCGATAAGATTAAGAAATCAAATATGTTTTCCGCTTTATGCCGTATCAAACATGATAACAAGAAAATACAAGCCGCTTCTTGATGAGCTTGATTTAACATATACCCAGTACATTGTAATGATGGTTTTGTGGGAAGAAGAGAAGGTTAACGAAAAGCTGCTTTGCGAAACTCTCTGTCTTAAATCAAATACCGTCACACCTCTTTTGAAGAAACTGGAGAGTAAGGGTTATATCAAAAAATGCAAGGATCCCGAAGATGAACGCAATCTGATAATTACACTTACCAAAACGGGTGAAAAACTTAAAGACAAGGCGCTGGAAGTTCCCAAAGGAATGGCCTGTCAGGTGAATCTTACAAAAGAAGAAGCAATGACGCTTTATAAGATACTTTATAAAATGCTCGATGAAGAAAAGATGGAAGGAGATATTTTATGAACACAGCAATCAGATATTTTACAAAATCGAAAAAAGGTAACACGGAAAAGTTAGCCAATGTTGTTTCAAAGGCTTTGAATCTGGAAGCGCTTGATGTTTCCAATGATCTGGATGAAAAGGTTGAAAAACTTATTCTAATAAACGCAATGTATGCGGCTGATATCGATAAGGAAGTAAAAGAATTCCTTACAAGAAACAAAGATAAAATCGGCGAGGTCGTAAACATGAACACATCGGCTTCGGGTTCTTCAACATGGAAGGCCGTAAAGAAGACTACCGATAAGCTTCAGCTTAAATTAAGCGACAAAGAGTTTCACTGCGCTGCATCGTGGATCTTTATCAATAAAGGTCTTCCCACAGAAGATAACTACAGACAGGCAGAGAATTTTGTTTTAAGTCTTTAATTAAAAAACGGAGGTAGAAAACATGAAAAAAGAAACAATTATTGGTATAATAGCATTTGTATTCGCAGGCGGATTTATTTATGCTCACAGAAGAGTTATCAAGGCTTTTCTTAACGGCGAGCCGATGCCCAAAGCACCTGCATGGCATTTCTGGGTTAAGGAGAAAGCCAGAAAGAGCAAATAACTGATCCCACATTCTGTTAAGTTAAAGAACTAATGCACTTATAAGGAATCGAAAGATGAGCAGTAAAAAATCAGCAATAGTAATAGGAACCGGTGCCGGCGGAGCAGTTGTGGCCAATGAACTGCAGGGAGAATATGATGTAACAATCCTTGAAGCGGGATCGGAATTTAAAAGTTTCTCCGGTTCGTTACAAAAACTTGCGTCACTCAGAGCGACCGGAATATATCGCGATATTTCGCAGATTCATTCTGTTGTTCCGAATATGATTATCGATAAATCCGAGGAAGTAAGCATTATGAGAGGAATAGGCCTAGGCGGTACTACCACTCTTGCTACAGGCAATGCCGTTCGTCAGGATGATGATTTAAAGGAAATCGGAATAAATCTGGATGCGGAATTTGAAAGGTTATTTTCAGAGATTCCTGTCACTACCGAGCATAAGAAAAAATGGAATGCATCCATGAACAAAATGTTTGATACATTTAGTGAAATGGGTCTTAATCCCGAAGTTATGCCAAAGGCTCTTAAAGCAGAAGAGTGCATTAACTGTTCACACTGTGCAATCGGATGTCCGACCAATGCAAAATGGGATGTCAGAGAAATAGTTGAAAAGGCTGTAAGCAAGGGTGCAAATCTTGTTACGGACTGCAAGGTTACAAGTCTTGAGATAGAAAATAATACTGTTAAAGCAGTACATGCAAAAAGAAAAAACAAAAGCGTAACATATACCGCAGATCTGATTGTTCTTTGTGCAGGAGGTCTTGGTACACCTGCAATTCTTAATAACTCGGGAATAGAATGCAAGGATTCTCTTTTCGTAGATCCGCTCATTTGTGTTGCGGGTATTTCACCGGGATTTAATCAGGACAGACAGATGCTCATGCCTTTTTTAAGCAGGCATGACGGATATATTTTATCGCCCTATATCGATTATTTCAGTTTCTTCTTCGATAAGAAATGGAGAGTGCCTTCATCGGATTTAGCCTGCATTATGATTAAACTTGCGGATGAAGAAAAGGGTTACCTTGAGGGCGAAAAAGTACATAAGGTTTTATCCGAAAAAGATAAAGAAAAATTTGATGAAGCGATTGAACTTTGTCATGAAATATTAACAAGAATGGGGATTCCGAGAGAGAATCATCTTGTCGGCCTTACGGCAGCAGGACATCCTGCAGGAATGCTTCCTCTGACCGAAAATGAAAAAGATACGCTTCATTCGCCTCTTTTGCCGGATAATCTTTATGTCGCGGATGCAACCCTGCTTCCAAAGACCATGGGCTTCCCTCCGATGCTTACGATTATGGCGCTTGCACTGAAGATTTCAGAGAAAATAATGAATCTTTAAAAAGATCATGTTTTCCGAAAACGGTTACAGGAAAAATTAAAAATAAAAAAAAGACAGGAATCCTTAAATATATAATTGTGTTTTTTTTCTGAACTAAAAAGGGACGGGTGCAGATGCATCCGTCCCTTACATTATCCGTAGGTGGAATTAATCTTTGTTTATAAGATTATAGATTTCGCCGTTATCCAGATTCTGGAGTTTATCTTTTTCGATAAGCTCATAAACCGTATCTTTTTCATTAAGGTTTTCGTCATAATCGGTAAGAACGATTTTCTTGCCTTTTCCTTTGACTATGTAACCACCGACTACTATGGGATTATCATTGGCATCACATATAGCGTATTTCTCGTCATCATAAATGATTAATCTGTTTTTGCTGTTGGGAATTTCCCACTCGCCTGCGAATTTCTTGGTGAGTTCGTAATTTATCAGTTTATTTCCGTCTGAATCAAACTGGATTTCATCTTCATCGTCGTAATCAAAATCATTATCCCCGCCATTTTCGTCATCGATTCCGTCTTCAGAAGCATCTGTACCGCCTGCCGTGAAAACATCTTCCTCATCATCAACGTTTACGAGTTCACCGTTTTCGTTTAATGAAGCTTCTAAATAGAAGGAATCTTCTTCTGTATAAAGAGTGATTGAATTCTCATTAACAAGATAAGTTCCTTCTGTAACAAGTGTTCCTTCGTCATCGTTTAAGTTCCATGTTCCGTCGTCACAGATGATAATATAGTATCCTGAATTGTCGGAGAGTAACCAGGTATTTACGTATGATGCTTCAGCGTCAGCGTAATCTTCATCGCCCCACTGGCTTTCATCATATTCTTCATCAGCGTATTCTTCGTCGTCATATTCTTCATCGCCGAATCCGCTTGCCATTGCAACGTCTTCTTCCTGATCGTAATCATAATCTGCAGCGGCTTCATCATAAGAACCTCCACCGAAACAAGCCGTAAGCATTGATAAAGATGCTGACATTAAAACTGCTGTTGTCAGTAATTTAAAATTTTTCATATCTATGTCCTCCTGAACTGACTAATCGTTCACGTTTGCAAATATACTACTTGTTTTGTACCAATACAAGTAACTTTTAGTGACCTTTTTAATTCGGGAGAAATAATAAATGAAAGAATCTAAACTTTTCTTCTTTCGATACCTTTTTCTTTATAATACAGTTCTTTTGCCTCATACATGAAGGCATCTGCTTTTCTTTCAAGTTCGTCTATTGTACAGTCGGGATAGTCTTTAAAAGAAGCATAGCCTACCGAAAGTGACAGTTCCTTTGAGAAAATGCCATGCCATTCGGAAGCTTTTAAATTAATGTCTTCCCTTACTGCTGCAGGATTGTCGGAATGAACGATTGCGAAAAATTCATCTCCGCCGGTTCGATATACTTTTCCTTTTCCTCGGACTGAAAGTGCAAGACAGTCTGCGGCACCTTTTATCAGTTCATCGCCGGCAGCGTGTCCGAGAGTATCGTTAACTTTTTTCAAACCGTTAACATCAATAGAGAAAAGAACGAAGTTTTCTCTGAGAGGCTGTTTTCTGAATGCGCCGAGATCTTCTTCGTAACAGCGGCGGTTGTAAAGTCTTGTGAGCTCGTCGGTAAGAGAGAGTCTTATAAGACGCTCTTCACGCCTCTTTTCGTCGTCAACGTTTCGGGTTGTGTATATGACAATGTTGGGAATACCGTCGAGGGTTGAATCCACAGTGATGTACTGTGCGCGAAACCAACCGTCCACAACATCAATGAAATCAGCACTTATAAGTTTTTTGTGGGACAGTCTGGCACGTACGGTTTTGATGTCCGTAAATGTAAGAAAATCATCAAGCTGATCGGGCATAACCTTATTCTGAATCGTCTGATTCATAAGGGAATGTGTCTGCTTGGTCATATCAATACCCTGTTTTTTCTGGGTTTTGTCACGAAGGGACATTTCGGTATTGTTTACGAAATCAATAAGATTGACGTTATCGTAGATTTCCGCCATTGAATCAAGGATTTCCATTTTCTCCTTCATTTCGGCAGCATTCCTGTTTATAAGCACGTGCTGATCGGTAAGGCTTTTTAAGTAATTGACGGTAAGGTGAACAATCACGATACCTGAAATAAGCATAATGGTGCTTTCAATCGTAAAGCCTCCGATAGTGTTAAGGAAATATGCCATCGGAGTATCGTAATTGCTTTGCATAGCCTGATAATAGGGTGCCGTAAGATATGCCGATCCGGTCATCAGAAGATAGTTTAAAATGACCGAGAAAATAAAGATTTTCCTTTCAACCAGAAGAATGCTCAAAAGGGGAACCAGAAACCATGTCAGATAAATGGAAACATGTGAAAGAGCCATATAAAAGATAAGTCCGTCAAGTGCAATAAGTGCAAAGAGACTTGTGCTGATCGAATCCGAAGACTTTTTCAAAAGCAGGAAATGAATTCCCGACATTAAGAACATTACAATGGATATAACGGAGCATGTTGTATACGTTATTCCGTGAAATGTTCCGAGTGCGACACCGAGAGCGATAATCGGTCCTGTTCCTATGAAAAACCACAGAACGAAATTCAGATATTTATTTACTTTATTCCGGTTTTCAGAAATGAACTGCTGGTAATCGATTGTATTAACGTTATTTTGTGTGTTTTCCATTGTTTTTCCCCCAGTATGCAAAATACAATTCTTCGGTTGCAAGTGCCATCTTTGTGACTGAAAATTCGCATTTATCGGTATCCGGATAAATATACCAGGTATCTTTCAGTGTATTTAAATCGACACAGTCTCCGAATTTTCCGAGATACTCATATTCGATATGACATGAATAAAGAGAGGGCACGTTTTTTACCATTTCGTGTGTATCGCCGTCATCGTCGGTAATCTTTACCGTAAATCCGTTCATATCATGAACCATGGTCCCTTTTCCGAGAGGAATGAATTTTTTTGCGTTTGGAAGAGTATCAACTCTTACGGGAAGTTCGCCTGAAGAATATCTTCCTTCTTCGACTTCGCGCTTTACGTTTGCTCTTTCCCATTCGTACCAGTCGGGAATATGAGAAAATTCAGTCTCGCCGTTTACGGCCTCAAGTTCCGAAAGCTGTGTAAGTTTCCATTCTTTGCCGCATGCGTTGCATTTTAATATTGTACCCTTTGAGGACATTTTATATTCGGTATTGCAGGCGGGACACTGGTATAAAACCTTGTGAAGTCCTTCCGCATGACCTTCGTAGGTAATCTTTATTCCTCGCTCTTTCTGCCATGCAAAATCATCATACTGAAACATTTCGACGATTTTTTTGTTTATATCTTCAACGGATGTGTTTTTAAGAGTTTCCGCATCGAAAATCTGTGTAAATTCCGCTTCGGTAGGTTTTACGTTACGGTCGTGAAGATTCCAGAACGGTGAGTTGACATGATGTCCGTGACAGATGAGAGTAACCACGGGAACTTTCAAAAGTTTGCAGAGTTTTCCGAGAGATTCGGGAAGAACTGCCGTGGTCCCGCAGAGAGAATAGCGTGCTTCAGGGTAGATAATGGCAACGTCGCCGTTTTTTACAGTCTGAATAAGCTGTTTTATTAAAGTGGTATCGTTCGTGAATTTTCTTTTGCAGATGCAGCCGACATCGCGAAGCAGTTTTTCTCGTCCGATAAAACCGTCGATGGCAACTACGTAGTTGGCTCTCCAGGGATATATTGCTTTTGTGGCGACTTTGAAATCCAGAAAAGCATTGTGATTGCAAAGCAAAACAAACGGAGGCTTTAAAACTTCGGTATTGATCTTTGTGATTTTGCATTTATGTTTTGCAACGTCGGGTGCGCTCAGAATGTAAGTAACCGGTCTTAAATACCATTTTGTGCGAACGGGCGGAGCCGCCATATCAAATCTTTCGAAATTGTCTTTCATAAAAGTTTTCCCCTATATTTTTTACATAAATATAATACATCATTCCGTGAGTTCTGTTCAACTTAAGACTCGAAAACCCCTGTTCATAAATACAGAATCCGGTTTTCCTGCTTCTTATATACCTTTAGAGTAAAATTTTTATAATGTAATCGATGTATATTGTTGTTAATGTTTTGTCTTTGAAAGCCGATATATATTTGTAGGGGTTTCCGGAGGAATTTCAATTGGATTATAAAAGCGTACGAAAATTAACGATAATAATAAATACTGTAATTCTGCTTCTTGTAATCGCACTTGGAGGTTTCTTTTATCTTTCACATACAGATTATCTGGTGTGGTTCAGCATACCGACGGCTTTGATTTATGTTTTAGGCTATTTTATTATCTTTGTTGACAGACTGGATATATATGTCAGAATCGTGTATCTGTGGATTACGTTTTACATGAGTCTTGATTCTGAATTTCGGATCCGCAGAAAAAAACGGTATCGATCTTTTTGAAAAACTTCGAAAGAAGATTGAAACGAATGATTTTGTTTTTGAAGACATGCATATCAAAGTAACAATCACATCGGGAATGTCGGATTATGCCGAGGGACTTTCGGTCGATGAATGGATTAATGACGCCGACGAGAAACTCTATCAGGGCAAAAACTCCGGCAAAAACAAAGTTGTTTTCAAAAAAGCGGTTTAAAAGCTGTTTATCTGATAAAATGTTTAAGGATGAGGGGATAAAATGGATTTTAAAAAAGTACTGGAATCACAGAAAAGCAAATCCTGTATCATTTCGGTAGAAAAATTTTCGGATGATGAATATGGCAATATTCGCATTGTGGACGGAAACAGGGCGCATTATGAAGAAATGGAAAGAAATCTTCATCGTCCTTTTGTTCCGGATTCACCATATGAAGAATATTTTCCCAAGGAGAAGAATTTTGAGGATTTTTGCTACAGAAGTGCATTTCTCGGAGAGTCGCTTCACACATATGTTGAGCTTCCGCAGATGGGACTTTGGCTTAATCTTTTTTTGCTTCCGCAGATATCTGACAGGGAAAACGTAGGATACTGTCTTTATACGTATGACGTTACGCCGACTGCGGATTCCGGGCAGAGGGCAAATCTTTCTGCCGAAACATCTCAGGCGGTTATTAATACCTGCCTTAAATTAAGAGATGCAAAAGATGCCAAAGAGAAATTTCAGGAAGTAATAGATGATTTAAGAAATATCTGCCAGTCGGATTTTTGCAGTATATTACTTATAGATGACAAGGAGAAAAAGTGTTCTGCTTTATGTCATTCGATAAATCCCGAACTGAAGCTTGCGAATTTTGATTCCTTTCAGGTTGAGGACTTCTATGATGTGGCGAATTCATGGAGAGAGACTCTCGGAGACAGCACTTGTGTTATTTTAAAAGACAGGCATGATTGGGAATGGCTTAAGAATGTCAATCCGATGTGGTATCAGTCTCTTGCGGGATTTAATATCAGAAATATTGTCTTGTTCCCGTTAAATTATAACGGCGAGAGACTCGGATATATGTGGGCGCAGAATTTTAACGACGAGAATACGGTGAAGATAAAAGAAACGCTTGAACTTACAACTTTCTTTATCGCATCCGAAATCTTCAACTGCAAATTGCTCGAAAAACTCGAAATAATCAGCTCGATGGATGTACTTACCGGAGTTATGAACAGAAATACCATGAATAACGATATTGATGCCATTGCATCCGGAAAAAGAAGAGCATCAGATATGTATGCCGTGGTATTTGCCGATCTGAACGGTCTTAAGAGGGTAAATGACGAACAGGGACATGATGCCGGAGACGAGCTTTTAAAAAATGCAACAAAAGAACTCTGCGAAGCGTTTCCGGGCTCGGATATTTACCGTGCCGGCGGGGATGAATTCATGGTTTTGACCACAGGTTTCAAAGAAGAGGAAATTGTTGAAAAAGTTAAGCTTCTTAATGAAAAATCGGAAGCCGGCGACGGTGTAAGTTTCGCACTCGGAATGTTTATGGTTAAACCCGGTGAAGACATTCGTTCTGCGATGCGTCAGGCGGACGAAAGGATGTACAGAAACAAAAATCTTTACTACGCAAAATTCCCGGAAAGAAAATACAGATAAATCCCAAGTCTGCAAAATTTCGGAAAAGAAAATACAGATATTTTTACATACAAAGAAAATCGAAGAGTCTGCGGCAAGCCGCGGACTCTTTTTGACAAACTGTGCTTGTTGCCCAATCAGGTTAAATGATATATTATAGTAAGTGTTTGCAAAAAACGGAATAATTTGATTATTTACGGAAATAAGACTTGTTAAAATGATTTTCGGCAAAGATCTGCAAACGAAAAATAAATGCTTATTTTTACATAACGCATATGTATTTTCGAAATAACAAATGTACATTAAGAAGGGATAAAGTTCTGATGGAAATTAATATTGAAGAGATAATGGAAGAAATCCGTAATGACATAAAAGAGAGAGGTCTGAAAGAGAGCGAACTTTCCTTCAGTGAAGTTTCAACCATCGACAGTTCGGATTTTCTTTATGATAAAGATCATGTTTTTTCAATGAACGGATACATGGAAATAATCAGGAAAATTAACCAGCAGTGGAATATTCCCGCATACATTCCCATTCAGGGAAGAGGAAAGGGAATAAAGAAGATTGTAGGAAAACTTACCAATTTTGCGATTATTCCGAGATTTTCACTTCAGAACGACATGAATATGTCCGTTACCAGAGGCTTTAACGAAATGACTGCATATATAAAGATGCAGGATGAGACGATTAAGAAACTTAACGAAAGAATAGAAGTACTTGAAGAGAAATTGAAGGAAGAGAATAAATAATGAGCAAAATCAGGATATTTCAGTTTACACCGACTTTAAAGCGCGGTGACGGAGTGGGAAATGATGTGCTTGCCATTCACAATTTCCTTCGAAAAGAAAAGAATATAAATACATGCATTTACTATGAATTCTGCGCGGAAAAATTCGACTCGAACATGGCAAAGAATATTACCAGAAACAAGGTTCCGTCAACCGATGAGGATATTCTTTTAATCCACGTTTCGATTGAGTGGAAGTATAACGAGTATATCTGCTCGCTTCCCGGAAGAAAGATATTTATTTATCACAACATCACTCCGCCGAAATTCTTTGAGGAATACAACAATATCGCATATAACGCAAGTGCGAGAGGCATAGAGCAGGTAAAGAAATTAAAGGATGCACCCGAATACTGTCTGGCTGTTTCGCAGTTTAACAAGGACGATTTAATTTCTTACGGATACAAATGTCCCATCGACATTCTTCCAATCATTATTCCTTTTGACGACTACAGACAGAGTCCCGATGAGGAAACGTTAAAGCATTACGATGACGGAAAAACCAATATTCTTTTTGTCGGAAGAATTGCTCCGAACAAAAAGCAGGAAGATGTTATCCTTGCATTCCATTACTACCAGAAATACTACAATCCTGACAGCCGTCTTATCCTTTTAGGCTCTTATGACAAGGGCGACAGATATTACAACAAACTTGTAAGTTTTGTCGAAGAACTTGGCGTAAAGGATGTGGCATTCACCTGTCACCTTCCTTTCAAACAGGTCATTGCCACTTTTAAAAGTGCGGACTTGTTTGTCTGCATGAGCGAGCATGAAGGCTTCTGCATTCCGCTTATCGAAGCGATGTTTTTCGAAATTCCCATTATCGCTTATGATTCAACCGCGATTAAGGATACGCTCGGAAACGGCGGCATTTTAATGAGCGAAAAAAATCCGCTCGAAGTTGCCGGCATGATGAATTATCTTATGAATCACAAAGAGATAATAGATACGCTTCGCGAGAATCAGAAAAAGATTTTAGCTGACATGGAATATGAAAAGATAGCGGGCAGATTGTGGGATTACCTTACCAAATTTGAACCGGGGCTTAATGAGAAATGAAAAAAATAGCAATTATAAACCAGAGATACGGCATGGAAGTCGTCGGCGGAAGTGAATATTACACAAGGCTTATAGCCGAGCATTTAACGGACAAATTCGAAGTTGAGATTCTGACGACCAAAGCGCTCGATTACATTACGTGGAAAAATTATTACAAAGAAGATGTTGAGGAAATCAACGGAATAACCGTAAGAAGATTTGCCACCAAAAAAGAGCGCGACATGAAGAAATTTGCGCGTATTTCCGTGGAACTTAACAGAAAAGGAAAATACAGAACCGAGGAAGATGAGTTCAAATGGGTCGATGAACAGGGCCCGTATTCTCTTGAACTTATCGATTACATCAGAGAACACAAAGACGATTACGATCTTTTTGTTTTTGTTACGTATCTTTACTATTCGACCTGCATGGGAATAAGAGAAGTTTTTGACAAGTCCGTTCTTATCCCGACCGCGCATGACGAACCCTATATTTACTACAGCGTATACAGGGATGTCTTCAAAAAGTGCAAAGGAATCGTTTTCCTTACGGATGAGGAAAAGGCATTCGTGCAGGGACTTTTCAAGAATTCGAGAATCGACAATACTGTTACCGCGGTGGGAATAGATTTACCCGAAGTTACGCCCGGCAACGAAGAAGATTTTTTGAAAAAATACGGAAATTACATTATCTACGTCGGAAGAATCGATATCGGCAAAGGATGCGATTTTCTTTTTAAATATTTCCTTGAATACAAAAAAAGAAACAATAACGATTTGAAACTTCTTCTCATGGGAAAAGAGGTTACAAAAGTTCCGGATCATCCTGATATCGTAAACTTGGGATTTGTGAGCGAAGAGGATAAATTTGCCGGAATCGTTAATGCCAGAGCACTGATTCTGCCTTCTCAGTTTGAGAGCCTTTCGATTTCGGTTCTCGAGGCGCTGCAGGTGGAGACTCCGGTTATAGTGAACGGCAAATGCGAAGTACTTAAAGGACACTGCAGAAAGAGCAATGCAGGCCTTTATTACGAAGATTATTTCGAATTCGAGGGATGCCTTAATTACATGCTCGAAAACGAGAAAATCAGAAAAGAAATGGGTGTGCTCGGAAAGAAATATGTGGATTCGTATTTCAGATGGGATATAGTGACAAATAACCTTGCTAATCTCTTTAACAGGGTAATTGAATCTAATGAATCCGAAACACCTTTAAAGACGGACGGAGAAGCATAAATGAAAGCGGTATATCTTGAAGAAGGTGCGGTAAACAAGGGTGATATTTCCTTAAAACCGATTACGGATATTATCGATACAAAGATTTATTACAATACCACCGAAAAAGACAAGCTTGAACATATCGGTGATGCAGAGGTGGTTTTTACGAACAAGGTCGTGTTTGATGAAAAGACATTTTCCTTATGCCCGAATCTTAAGTATCTCGGCGTATGTGCGACGGGCTACAACGTAATAGATCTTGAAGCGGCGAAAAGGCACGGCGTTACCGTGACGAATGTTCCCGCATACAGTACAGAGGCGGTTGCGCAGCTTACATGGGGATTTATCATTGAAAGCGTTAATCACATAGCACTTCATAATGAAAGCGTACATAAAGGCGACTGGGTTAAATCCGAATCGTTCTGCTACTGGCTGGACAAAGTAATCGAATTAAACGGGAAAACACTCGGCGTAGTCGGATACGGCAATATAGGAAAAAGGGTTTCGGAAATAGCTCTTGCATTCGGAATGAAAGTGCTTGTTTTAACGGCACATCCCGAAAAGCATGAGAAAAAGGATGGCGTCGAATTTGTAAGCGAAGACGAACTCTTTAAAAGGTCCGATATTATTTCACTTCACTGCCCGCTTACCGAAAAGACTGAAAAAATCATCCGTTCGGAAAATATCGCTAAAATGAAAGACGGAGTGATCATCGTCAATGTTTCGAGAGGAAATCTTGTCGATGAAAAAGATCTTTCCGATGCGTTAAAAAGCGGGAAGGTTATGTGCGCCGCAGCTGATGTGGTATCCGAAGAACCCATGAAGGAAGACAATCCTCTTCTTGGCGCGCCGAATATGATAATTACACCGCATATCGGATGGGCAAGCGTGGAAGCAAGAGAAAGACTTATACAGGGTGTTGCAAATAATCTTAAGGCGTTTTTAAACGGCGAAAAAATGAATGTGATCGTTTAGAATATTAAGCATATTTTACAGACATACGGTCATAACCCAAAAGGAGGCTTGAAAACCTCTTTTTTTATTGTTATTTTTGTGAAAGAAAGCCCTTTTGTTTGTGCATAATCACGAAATTATTATAGTTTTTCTGTCCTCTTTTGTTTTATATTTACATAAACATACCTTGGAAGTATAATTTTTCTATGATTTTGTAAAAACTATCCTGAATTACTGAAAAAGAGAGGAAAAAAGTATGGCTAACGGAGACAGAAAAACTACAAAAGTCGGTTTTGCAAGTAAGATGAGTACCAAGATAGCGATTCTTTTTATCATTGCACTTATGGTACCCGGAATCAGTATTATCGTTATATCCATAAGAAGTATCGTAAATTCCATGGAAGATACCTATATGTCGTATGCACGTAACCTCGCAGAAGAGGCTGTAAGCGGCATCGACTTTGCGGTTGAACTCGGTGAGAATACTTACGGTTCTTACGCACAGAATCTTGCGGAAGAAGGGGCGGCTGCCATCAATCTTGCGCTGGATTATGAGAAAACAGACAAACTTGATGTTCCTACTCTTACCAAAACGATAGGAAGCATGGACATTAACGGTGTTGAAGGCTCATATGCATATCTTGTAAGTTCCACAGGCGAAATGCTTTATCATCCCACTACGGAAAAAATCGGAAATAAAGTTGAAAATGCAGCTGTTTCCGGAATCGTGGAGCGTCTTGCAAAGGGCGAAAAAGTTGAAAACGGTTACTGTATTTACGAATACAAAGGAGCTGACAAACTCGCCGGATACGCTTTCACTAAGAACGGTGACATCCTTGTAGTTACAGCGGATTACAATACTTTCATGCATATAGATTATGATAAGCTCATCGGCGAAATCGAAATCTCCGGTGTTGAAGGCTCTTACGGATATATGGTAAGTCCCGACGGAACAATGCTTTATCATACCAATCCCGATAAGATCGGTCAGCCTGTTGAAAACGCAGCGGTTAAGGGTATTGTAGCCGATATCGAAGCAGGCAAAACAGTTACACCCGATGCGGTTGTTTACGAATACAAGGGCGCAGACAAACTCGCCGGATATGCTTTTACAAGCAAAGGAAACATCATAGTTGTAACAGCCGATTACAAGACAATGATGAAACCCGTTTTTGCTTTAAGAAATAAACTTATTATTATCTCCGTAATTCTTGTTGTTGTATTCTCGATTCTCGGAATTGCCATTGTAAGCGGAATGTTAAGAGGCCTCGAGAATCTCGTGCCCAGTATTTCAAGTACCGCACGTCTTGACCTTCGTAAAAACAATAACATCGAAAGACTTTGCAGAAGAAACGATGAAATCGGTGTTATCGCAAGAGAAATTCAGGGAATGCAGGAAAGTCTTTCGGAAATCATCGGAAGCATTTCAAATGCAACAGACAGTATCGATGTAAATGTAGACGAACTCTTAAATCTTTCAAGCGGTGTTAACGGAAAATGTGAAGAAAACTTCCATACAACCGAAACTCTTGCCGCAAGCATGGAGGAAACTTCGGCATCCACGATTGTTATAAGCGAAAACATCAGTGTAATGAAACAGCAGTCCAAGGATATCGAGGAAACGACCATCAAGGGCGCAAGCATGTCCAAAGAAGTTATGGAAAGAGCTACCAAGCTTAATTCGGATACGGACAAGGCAACCCAGAACACCAGAAAGATTTACGAATCCGTTAAGAGAAAATCGGATATCGCAATCGAAGCTGCCGAAGCGGTTAACAAGATTAACGAACTTACGGGTACCGTAATGGAAATTTCCGATCAGACAAGTCTCCTTGCACTCAATGCTTCGATTGAAGCTGCAAGAGCCGGAGATGCAGGAAGAGGATTTGCCGTTGTTGCTACTGAAATCAGCCACCTCGCAGAACAGACATCAGGTACTGTTAACGATATTAATAACATCGTAATGGAGGTTAATGTTGCCGTAAGCAATATGACAGAGTGCCTTCGCGAGAGTATCAGTTTCCTTGAAACAACCGTTATCGAAGATTACGATAACTTCAGCAAAGTATCCGTTCAGTATCAGAATGATGCGGACAATTTCAAAGAAACAATGGATTCCATCAAGTCGGGTATTATCACTCTTAACAATAACCTGTCCACGGTAATGGATTCGATAAGCGAAATCAGCAACACAATGAGTGAAGCCGCATCGGGTATTTCGGATATCACGGGCAAGACTTCGGAAATGGTTTCGGAAGCAAACGAAACTTCTTCGAAATCAGGCGATTGCAAGGAATTTGTTGAGAACCTCAACACGATGGTCGGCAGATTTACTTTGTAGGATTTCCTTCGAATAAGGACAAAATGATACCAAAAGAGTGACTGTTGAAAAATACCAAAAAATATTCGTTTTTGAATGATTTTTTGTACAATATGGTGTATAATGGATGCATCCATTTGAACAGAGTTTAGGAACCGTAAGACGTTCCTAAATTTTGTTTAGGACTCATTTTAAGAGCCTTTATCTTTTTCGGATAAAGGAAATATACGTTCTGAGGGGGATTTATATGAGAAATTTTAAAATGAAAACCGTTATTATTTCTATTGTCGCATTCTCTACAGCGATTGGAATTATACTTCTCTGCACTCTCGCTATGATCAATTCCAACAAGTTACTCAAAGACAAAATAAACGAGAATATGTCGACATATCTTGAATCGCAGGCAAAAGCGGTTGAGGAGTTTGTAAACAATTCGGAAGAAAAACTTATACTGTATTCGAAGAATCAGGTGATTTCCGATCTGATTACGGAAGATGCGGCAGATCTGGCAAAGAATCCGGCAAGGGAAATACCGGAGTTTAATGCCGAAGGTTACAATGCGGCAGCATACTTTGCCGATAATTACAAAAACTATCCGGAGGCGCAGAGCTATACAATGGATTATTACGGCTCGCTTCAAAACTGGGAAGGTTTGTATGTCGGTAACACAGAAACAAGAATTTTAAGTTACTCTGTTCCGCCTGTAATCGGAAAAGTTTTAAGACCGGATGCTGATAAAAGGCAGCAGCTCATGGATGCTTTAAATGCAAATCCCAACGGTGTTTACAATGCGGGTATCATTGTTTCGCCCGGTACCGGAAAACTCTGCTTATCCATGTACGCACCTGTCAGCCAGAACGGCAAAATGATCGGTTACGTCGGCGGCGGCGTATTCCACTTCGAACTTGAAGATCTTCTTACACAGTCAAAGATTCAGGGTGTTGAAAACAGCAATTTCTACATGATTAACACCGAGACGAAGATTACATATACGGATACCGAAGTTACGGAAGAAACCCAGGACGAAATAATCGCACAGGAAACCACAAAGCCTGTTCTTCTCGAAGTAATCAGCAAGGTTAATGATGAAAAGAAAGAAAGCGGCCAGTTCGAATTCAGAGATCCGGATACGAAAAAAGTCGTTATAGTAAACTACGAAAAGATTCCCGGACGTGACTGGGCACTTGTTGTTACGGCAGATAAGAAAGAACTTTATTCGGCATCTACCGGAAACATGGTATCGCTTATCATTATCGGTTTAATTTCATTTGTATTTATCATTGTATTCGTTATCATAGCGGTTAACGTATCCACAAAACCCCTTGATAAGATTACAGGTTCCATCAAAGAACTCGGCGGTCTTAACTTAAAAGAAGACGATTCGATCAAGAAGTACGTAGGCGGCGGAAGCGAAGTCGGCATGATCGCATCCGAAGTTGATTCACTTTCCGGAACATTCAGAGATATTATAGGAACACTCAGCAGATGTTCGGATTCATTATCCAAGAATACCGTTGAGATGAACCAGACATTCCATACTCTTCAGGAAAACATAGAGGACAACTCGGCTACGACCGAACAGTTATCCGCAAGCATCATGAACACAAATGCTGCAATAGACAATGTATGTGATGAAATGAGCCGTATGGCTGAAATGGTGGAAAAGATTTCCGCCATGGTTAAGGTCAGCTCCAGGAAGAGTGACGAAATGATAGAGACATCCGCGAAGATGTCGGCTAAATCCGAAGAGAAACTGAAAAACAGCACAAAGAAAATTGAAGAGACAAAGAAGAATATCGAAGAAGCAATCGAGGCTCTTTCAACTCTTTCCAAGATCGATGAAATGGCATCCAAGATTCTTGATATAACAAGACAGACAAACCTTCTTTCACTCAATGCTTCAATCGAAGCTGCAAGAGCCGGAGAAGCAGGAAGGGGATTTGCAGTTGTTGCCGATGAAATAGGTACGCTTGCCGATGATTCCTCAACAACGGCCACACAGATCCAGAATATCTGTGTTATATCAAATAAGAGTATCGAAAGCGTTAAGGACTGCTTCAAGGATATCATCGATTTCATGGAAAAAGATGTTACCGAGCAGTTTGAAGAATTCTCGGCAATGGCGAGCGGCTACGGCAGTGATGTTCAGAATATTCAGGAAACGATAGATTCCATCGAAGGAATGTCACGCGAATTTTCAGCATCCATGAAGAAGATCAGAGAGCAGGTTGATTACGTAAGTTCTGCATCCAATGATAACGAACGCGGCGTAGGCGATATCATCCACAAGAATGAGATGACCACAGACATTGCAGATAAGATCATGAAGGTTGCAACAGAGAACAGCGAAAGCGCTCAGGAAATCAACGATATCATCGAAAAATTCAAACAGTAAGATTTGAAACGAAAGCCTGTCAGACCGAAGAAATACGCGGCCCGACAGGCTTTCTCTAACTTGACAAAAGACCGTTGGAATATTACATTTGACTTATGGGGGATTATAAATGCTTATATATAACGGTCACACAATATGTGAAGGCATTTCGGAGGGTCGTATAAAACTATGTATTCACGATTTTAATCGTGAAATTCTTTCTGTGGAAAAAATCAATCCGGCATCGGAAATAAAGCGATTTGAAGATGCCGTTTCTCTTACTCTCTGTTCCATTAAATCCGAATGTGAAAAAATAAAATCCGACGGCGAAAAATCCGGTTCTTTAAGCGAAACCGACGAAACGGTTTTAAAGATTCTCGAATCGTACTGTATGATTCTCGAAGACGATGAATTTAAAACCATGGTCTTGGAAAACATAAAAGAATCCGGGCTGTCTCTTGAAAAATCACTTGAAAAAACAAGGGATTTCTTTATAGACGCTTTGTCCGGGAATGGCGAAGTCTTTTCGTCACGTACGAATGATATGTACGATTTAACGGACAGGTTATTCCATTCTCTCTCCCATGAAGAAAAGAACAAAATAATAATCCCCAAAGAAGATGAAAGTAATGAAAACATGATTCTTCTGACGGATTCAATGTCCGTATCCGATGTTTTGAAATATGACAGGGGAAAGATAGCGGGAATTGTTTCGATGAGAGATTCGAAATATTCGCATGCGGCAATACTTGCAAAATCCATGAATGCGGTCATGGTTACGGGCATTAAATTCAAAAAGGATGATGACCTTAAAATGTATGAAAATGCATACGCTGCAATAGACGGATACGAAGGAAAGATTTACATCGAACCCGATGAGGATACGCTTATCTGCCTCAGAAAGAAGAAAGAGAAGAAGGCAGCTTTTTTCGACACGGACGGACAGAACGGAGAAGTAAACGAAGATAAGAAAAATAAGAACGAAAAAGCAGATATATATCAGGACGGCAATAACTGTAAAGCCAATCAGGATAATAAGAACAATAAAAGCGATAAAGGCAATCAGGAAAATCTGAACAGTAATAAAGATAAAGGAAATCAGGATAATCAGAACATTAATAATACTATGAATGAAAATATGACAACAGATAAAACAAAAAGAATAAAAATATATGCAAATATTTGCGGAATGAACTGCGTTAACGAAGCGGTTAAATTCGATCCGGACGGAATAGGGCTTTTCAGAACGGAATATCTTTTCATGAATGCATCAAAGCCGGGTGAAGATGAGCAGTTTGAAGTCTATAAAGCAATTCTTGAGAAGATGAATCCTCTTCCCGTAATTATAAGAACCATGGATCTCGGGGCTGACAAAAACGCACCGTTTCTTAATCTTGAACCGGAAGACAATCCCGCAATGGGACTCAGAGGAATAAGACTCTGTTTAAATAAACCCAAGCTTTTTAAAACACAGCTTCGGGCACTTTTAAGAGCGGGTGTTTACGGTAATCTTTCCGTAATGTTTCCGATGATAACGTCCGTAAACGAAGTGAAAAAAATAAAAGCGATAACGGAAGAAGTTAAGGCAAAACTTACAAAGGAAAATATTCCGTTTTCCCAAAACATAAGATTCGGCGTAATGATTGAAACGCCTGCGGCTGTAATGGTTGCCGATGAACTTGCAAAGGAAGCGGATTTCTTTTCTATAGGAAGTAACGATCTTACGCAGTATACACTTGCCATGGACAGAACCAATCCTTCGCTTGAAGAATTCTATGATACTCACAGCCCGGCGGTTCTTAAAATGATAAAGATGACTGCAAAGGCGGCGAAGGAAAATAACATACCTGTCGGAATATGCGGCGAACTGGCAGCGGATACATCTCTTACCGAAGAGTTTATTGATATGGGAATTGACGAACTCTCGGTTGCCATACCGCAGATAGCCGAAATGAAGAAAAAACAATAAGTTTTTCTGATTAAAAAAGGTTTTGGAAAAATTTTAGTGTGAGACTGAATTCTGAATTTTCTTTTTAACAGGTGAAAAATAAATTAATCTGTAATTTCAAATTTGCTTTTTTAAAAAATGGGTTAAAAAGTTACCTTTTTATGTCGATAAAATATTGTAGCGAATAGCGCTGAAATGTGTAAAAAATGGGCATTTGGAGGACTAAAGATGGACTTAAATTTTGAATATCTTACCCTTGAAAAAATAGCTGAATATATAAAGGATAATGTGGACGCCGTTCTGGTTGTTGATGCCGAGGCAGGTGAATTTAAAAGTGTTTTCAGAAAAGGCATTTTTGAGGATCTTATCGAAGAACGCGGAAGCTACCAGAAACTGATAGAGACACTGTGGTTTCATTTTAACGGCTCTTCGGACATGATTACCGACGAGTATAAGGTTTTTATTCCTTCGTTCGGAAAATTCACGGGTAAATACAGCAGAAGGCTTAATATATCTTTTAACGAGCAGAAATATGCAGTACAGATGATGGTATATCCGATCAATGAGAATATTTATCTTGTTGTTCTTGATGAACTTGACAACAGTGAGTACATGCAGGATTTCCTTACCAACGAAAAGGTTAAATCCATCCAGAATTCATATCTTTTCTCGATGTATATCGATCTTTTTAAAGACGAAACAAGCAGTATCAGTGTTACGGAAATATCAGATGATGCAATGAATTCAAACATTAAGTATTCCGAGTGGAGATACATGATCGTCAACATGATCTGGCCCGACGATCAGGCTCTTTTCATGGAAAGAACCGATCCCGAATACCTTAAGAAACGTCTGGCTCCCGGACGTACTTCATCATTTGACTGTCTTATGCAGAATCTTGAAGGAAAATTTATCTGGGTTAAGCTTACATTCAGCCGTGCTATGACAAATAACAGCGAAGAAGACTTCAGATTCGTGTTTATGGTTCAGGATATTAATGAGAACGCCCAGGAACTTATGAATGAACTTAAGAAATATGAGGAACTCGCATCCAAAGATGCGCTTACGGAAGTGTTCAACCATGGACGAATCGAGACGGAAATGTATAATGCGGTTGATAATTTCAACAAGAAGGGCATTAAGGCATCGCTTTTGCTGCTTGACCTGGACTTCTTTAAGAATGTTAACGATCAGTTCGGACATGCAGTGGGTGACAAGACACTTAAAAGTTTTGCACGTATTTTAAAGGAATTCTTCGAAGACAAGGATGCTGCAATCGGACGCTGGGGCGGAGAAGAATTTGTAGTAGTATTATATGAGCCCAATGAAGACGAGGTACTTAAGCAGGCTGAAGAATTAAGGGGACTTATTTCCGTGACGGAATTTAAAATCTGCGGCCATATAACCGGCAGTATCGGAGTGACTCATATAACAAAAGATGATACTTTCAATGAAGCATTTGAGCGCATGGATCGTGCTCTTTACAAAGCAAAATCAGACGGAAGAAACTGCGTAAGAGTTTTGTAAAATTGTTTTGGAGGATTAAGAATTGTTTACCTGGAATTTTCAGTATATATCCAAAGCAAGACTGGCTGAAACATTCGATCAGCTTTCACTGAACACTCAGAAGGGTGATGTATTAATTCGAATTCATACTGCAATTCATCTTAAGGAAGAAGCGGTAGAACTCGCGAAATTCATAAAAAGTCTGGTACCGGAAGCTCATATTCTCGGCACCAGTACATCTGCTGTAATCAACAGAGGAAAACTTGCTCAGAATCAGTGCATTATTTCGGTAACGCTGATGGATGATGCAAAAGTTAATTCGGTAATGATTCCCGCATTCAGAGAGAACGGCGAAATAATTCCCTGTGATGAACTTAGCAAAAATCTTAAAGAAGCGCTTGGTATTGATAATATCAGGCTTCTTTTGACGTTCCTTACCGCAAAATACGATGATATTTACAGATTCGTCGAAAAATGCAATGACTGTTTTCCGGGAACACATATGATAGGCGGACTTGCCTGTTCGTCAGGTGTTAATGCGGATAAAGTAGAATCTTACGGGTATATTTTTAACGAAACTGGATGCACACAGGAAGGACTTATTGCGATATCTGTATGCGGCGAAAATGTGGACTGTTACAGTTCATGCATTACCGGTATGCAGTCTGTCGGTGAAGAAATAGAAATAACCGATGCATATAAGAATTACATACTTGAAACAGATCATAAAGACGCCGCCGGCGAATACAGAATGAGTATCGGCAACGAGCTTAAAAGAAATCCCAAGCTTGCAAGACTCTTTCCTTTCTCGATTGACAAAGAAAATGAAGTTCCTTCTTTTGTTTGGTATCAGAATGATGCAAGCATTGAAGAAGTATTTCCGAGAGAAGATCCTTCAAACAAAGAATTCTATGAAAAGCATCCCGATCTTGATAGTAAAATCAAACGCGAACTTATACACGTAAATTATGATGTTGAAATCGGAAGCAGGATAAAAAGAGCATTTATTTACGACAAAAAGATTATTTCGGATAACAGAAAAAGTTTTACACACATAGAGAATTTTGAGAAAGCGGAAACAATCTTTGCATATTCCTGCATAGCAAGATCGCAGATTTATTCAAACTGTCTCAAATGGGAACTTTCGGCTTATGAAAATTCAAACATGTGCGGATGTATAACCGCCGGTGAAATAGTAAATATCGACGGAAAAAATGTTTTTGCAACCGTATCGTTTGTTATAAGCGTTTTCGGCGAAAAAGCATTTACACAGAGATACAATCCTTATGCTTTTTCGCATACGGATACTCTTGCGAATGACAATCAGGAACTCATTGATTATCTTCGCAGTGTTGAAAACAGTGAAGCAAACGGAAAGGAAACGGCGGATTCAAGCTTAAGGGAACTTATTCGCGAATATGAGATAAAACTGTTCTATTCCGAGACGGAAGGAATTCCGAATGAAGCGGCATTAAATCTGGATATCGAAGTAAACGAGTATGACCGTATCTGTATGATAGATATTACCGATCGAAGAGGAATGAAGAGGGTATTTTCGGAAAAAATGGTCGAGATGACTTACAAGAATTACATTACCCGCTGTTCCAAATTTGCAAGGGAAAAATCGTATCGCATGTATCTTATAGACGGATGGCATATCGCAATCGGAACACCTTCGTATATGACATCTTTAAGAAAATTCACGGATGACATGAAGATGCTTCAGAGTTTTCTTTTTGAGTCGTCAGCAGAGTATATCGCCATAGTACCGCTTTTCTGTCTGATTGACGGATGCAACTTAAGCAATATCGATTCGGCTTACTATCTGGCACGTGTCGAAATGATGAAAAAGAACATTCAGTTTTATGTTTCGTTCCCCGACAAAGATGAAGTTGATGAGGAAAGCATACGCGAAAAATACCGCATGGTTAATGTTATTACCTATGCGATTGCTCATGATAAAGTTATTCCCTATTTTCAGGGTGTTTACGATAACAGAAAAGAGGAGATTCATCATTACGAATCACTCATGAGACTTGAGGATGAAAACGGTACGATTTATTATCCCGGTCAGTTCCTTGATGTAGCGAGATCTTACGGACACCTTTACGATTCCCTTTCGGAAATAATGGTCAAGAAAGTTCTGGCGATGTTTAACAAGCCGAAATATCAGGATTTGAGCGTAAGCATCAATCTCGGAATGAGAGATATCAAAAACACCGAACTTGTTGATTATATATACGATTTTCTGGCAAAAACCCAAAATCCTCAAAATTTTGTGTTTGAAATACTTGAGAATGAAGACATAGAGGATTATGATTCTCTTATGATGTTTGTTGACAGGATACACACTCTCGGCGCGCTTATTTCCATAGATGATTTCGGAAGCGGTTATTCGAATCTTCAGCATATCATGAGTATTCATTCCGATTTCATCAAGATTGACGGTTCCATCATAAGGGAGTGCTGCGATAACAGTGAATCCGAAAACATGATAGCGCTCATTTCGGGGTGGAAGAGTATATCTTCCAGAGATATCGGCATAGTTGCCGAGTATGTCGAGAATAAAGAAATTCAGGAAAAGATGATGAAATTCGATATAGATTTCTCACAGGGATATCTTTTCTCGAAGCCCTCGAAGAAACTGGATGATCGGGGAAATTCCAAATGATTCATAAATCAAAAAAAATCATGATAGGTCTTATAGTCGAAGACGTATTTACGGATTTTGCAAAAGATATAATACAGAATGTTCTTAAAGCGATTCCGGAGAATAAAAATATCGAACTGGTCGTAATTGCGGGAAAATTCGTCAATTACGACGGACCTGATGACATACAGAAAAAATACAGAATAGTTTTTAATTCTATTTACAGACTTGAAGAAATATGCAAATTTGACGGTTTGCTGATTGCCCTTGGCAGCATGGCAAAGATTAAGAGGCAGATACTTGATGAAAAGTATTTTTCCAAACTTGTCGATGTACCCAAGGTATTCATGGTTTCCGATGTCGAAAACATGATTTCGGTCAATTACGATAACGAAACGGGAATCAGAGAAGCCGTCGATTATCTTGTAAATGTCTGTAATCTCAGCAGATTCGCCATGCTCGGCGGAAGAGAAGACAATGCCGATTCCAGGCAGAGAAAACGTCTTTATATCAAATGTTTAAAAAATAAGAATATTACTTTTTCGGAAAGCAGTTATGAGCCTACGGATATGTCGATAGAGACTGAAGAGGAAGCCACCAGACTTCTTAACAGATGTCCGGATGTTCAGGCTGTATTCTGCGTAAATGATGCCGTGGCAACAGGGCTTTATAAAGCCATGAAAAAGAAAGACCTTGTGCCCGGAAAAGATATTCAGGTATTCGGCTTTGACAATACGAGAATGGCAGGTGACATGATACCGTCTCTTGCGACAATCGGTGCAGACAGCTGGACACTGGGACAGAAAGCTTTGGAACTTTTGCTTTCGATGATAGAGGGCGAAGAAGTTCGGTCCGTAAAAATCCCCACACGTCTTTACGGCAGGGATTCGCTCGATTATGAGATGTATGAGTATTCCACGCTTGAAATGCTCAAGGTAGATGAGAATTTCATTTACAGAATGTTTGATGACTGTTTTTACAGATACAGATATGAGCTTGTTGACAGTGAGGGAGTGAATTTAAGAAGGCTTTTTTATGAGTTTATTTCCAGAATGCTCATATCGCTTAACAACAAATATTTAAGTGACGACGAGTATGAAGAAATCAAGGGACTCATTACCATATTCTTTGAAAACGGTGCAATGAATTATACAGACGCCGCCAAACTTACAAAGTGCATGGAGAGACTTCAGAGTGCGATGAATCTTTCGCAAGAGCATATCTCAGGCAATGTTTATTTAAACAGACTGTTTGTGTATATGAGAGATTCTGCAATCATTTATCTTTCAAGAATAAATATCGCTGCCAACAATGCGCAGCTTGCCGGCAGAAGAGCTCTTGAAACATTCCTGATAGAATGTACGGATTTTAACAGAGACCGCAAAGGACTTATAAACACCATAGTAAGTAAATTCGACAAACTCGGATTTGATAACGCGGCATTCTTTATGTTTGAGAATCCGACAATTTACGATTATGAGAGCGAGTATTCGTATCCCGAAGAAATCAGGTTAAGATGTTATTCAAAAAACAGTGAACTTTTCGTTCTTCCGAAGGACAGACAGAAAGGTCCTCTCGCAGATATGTTCAGAAGAGAGGAACTTGAAGGTTTTAACGGATTTATTGCTTTTCCGATTTTATTCAAAGAGTATATTTACGGAATGTTTGTCTGTGAAATCTCGAAGAATATCGCCGAAAGGGGCGAATATATCGCAGATCAGTTAGGAAGAACAATATACATTAACCAGACTCAGGAAAATATTATTATCGGACGTGAAAGACTTGCGTTCAGTCAGATAGCGGAAAGTCTGGCAACAAGATATGAGGTTGTTTATCACATCAATGTTGCGGACGGCGATTACACGCGCTATAAGGCTGATGAAGAAGAAGGTACGCTTAAGAACGATCTTAACGGAAAAGATTTCTTCAATTTCGAAGATAATCCTGCCAGAAAGTTTATTCACCCCGATGATATTGAAAGAGTATCGTCAATTCTGACAAGAGAGAATGTAACCAAACTTCTTAAACAGCAGAATCATTTCAGTATCGAATACCGCCATCTTAACGGCGATACCGTTCAGAATATGCGTCTTACGGCGATGCTGCCCGGAAATAAAACTCACTTTGTAATGGGTGTCGAAAACATCAATGAAGAGATTGAAAAAGAAGAAGAGCATATCAGAGAACTGTCTTCCGAAAGAGAGATGGCAAGACGCGATGAACTGACAGGTATAAAGAATAAGAATGCTTATCAGGAATTTGAAGAATCCATTCAGAAGAGAATAGATGCAAAATCGGAAATATTGCCTTTTGCTATGCTCGTTTGCGATATTAATAACCTTAAACAGATTAATGACACACTCGGTCACAAAGCAGGTGATGAGCTTATTAAAAATGCTTGTAAACTTATCTGCGAAACGTTTTCTCACAGTCCCGTTTACAGGATCGGCGGCGATGAATTCGTTGCTGTTTTGAGCGGTGAGGACTTCTTTGAGAGAGATAAAAAGATTAAGAAATTCAGAAATAAAATCATCAAAAACATAAAGACTCCGAATGGTGTGGTAGTAGCCACGGGTATGTCTGAATTCGATTCTTTTAACGACAAAAAGATTTCAGATGTATTTGAGCGTGCGGATACAAGAATGTACGAAAACAAGAAGTATCTTAAGTACATCAAGTAGGAAAAAGTATATATCTTTAATGAATAAAGCAGATAAAAATATACTGTATCTCATACACATTAATCTGAATGAAACATTAAGTGTTTAAGGTGTAATCTCAGATGTTGTCATTTCAAAAAGTTATGGCAAAAGAATGAAAATCATGTATAATGGGAACAGAAAGACAAGCGTTCAGACTGCTTGATTTGAAAGGAGAATCCTATGGAACCCATACAGAGCATTGATGCTGAAGACGATCAGTTCGCTTATCGTTATGATACCCAGCTTCTGATTGACAGAAGAGACAAAGATCTTGATGAGGATGAAATATCCGATTACATTACATCACATTTCGAAGGCAATTCGCTTATTGCCGCAGGAGATGAAGATCTTATAAAGATTCATTTCCATACAAACGAACCCTGGAAGATACTTGAATACTGCAACACAGTCGGAGAGATCTACGATGTCGTTGTAGAAGACATGATAAGACAGGCTGACGGCCTTCAGGGATAAATAAAGAATTTCAGGCCCTCTTTGCTTTTTTATCCGTAAATTTTTGCGGATTTCAGAAAGCAGAGAGGGCTGTTTTTTGTTTAAAAACTCTTTTATTCCGGCAATACCAAAAAAGCGTCGCATAATAACGGTAAGATTGAATTCAGGGCTTTAATGAAGTAAAATAATTAAAGAGGGAATTCTATGAAAGGGTGGTAAAAAAATGGATTACAGCAGATATGAGATTTACGATTTCGATAACCTGAGCGCTTTTAACATGTCTACCGGATGGAAAGAAAGAAGTTACAAGACTCACTGGCATTCATACGGCGAAATACTTGTAGTCGGACCGGGAAATATCAATAAATATTCCATAGAAAGAAATATTTACGATCTTTCCGAAGGCGATATTATAATTGTCTGGCCGACCAAAATGCACGGAATTATTGATGCCGACAGATCGAAAGCTCTGGTTATTCAGTTTAGCAACAATTTCATTAATTCGCTTCATGATTTAAGACGAATTATGAACCTTTACAGGAACCTGCATATTATCAAAAAAAGCGCACACCCTGAACTTGCGGAGAAACTTCTCGCGTATACCGACAGAATGAAAGAAATCTTTTTTGCCGAAGACACAACCAACAGAGAAATTCACTGCTGCATGCTTCTTATGGAATTTATGCTTACTCTTGAAGAATACAAGGGTGAACTTATTACGGATATAGACGAGGAAGAAAAACTCAATATCAACGCCGATGTTACCAAACGAATGGTAATGGTTACCGATTATATAAAAAACAATCTTACGTCTGACGATCTTTCCCAGGCTGCCATGGCAGAAATGGCAGGCATAAGCAGGGATTATTTTTCCAGAATATTCAAGAACGTTACGGGACTTAATTACAACAAATGGATGAATACGATAAGGCTTGAGAAAGCATGCGATCTTTTGTCCGAAGACGGAAGGACGCTTACGGAAGTGGCAATGCTTTCGGGTTTTAAGAGCATACCGAGTTTCAACAGGGTGTTCAGGGAAGAAAAAGGAATGTCTCCCGGTGAATACAGAACTCTTTTTGCGGGTAATGTCAAACAGGATCCCGATAACAAAATATAACTTTTGCAAAGTCGAAATATAAGAAGAACTTTAAAATGAGATAAATATAAAATATAGGAGTATCGAAAACATTAGCGAAACGTGCAGTTGAAATATCGGAATAAGGATTAAACAATTGGACGTGCTGTTTAAAATCGGAGTATCCAAAACAAAGGATGAATGAACAGGCAGCGGAAAATCGGAGGGTTTTAATGGATTTATCTCACAGAAAAGTTAACAAAAATATTCAGTTTAAAGATGCGGCGGGAAACGTTCTCGCAAACACGGAAATAAAGATTAAGCAGACCAATCACGAATTTCTTTTCGGATGCGGCGGTTTTGATTTTATCCCTTATGTTATGAACGGTGATGAGAATTTCAAACAGATAACGGAAAGCTGGCTTGAAATTTTCAACTATGCAACGCTTCCTTTCTACTGGGGAAATTTCGAACGTACAGAAGGCAGTCCCGATACCGAAATTCTTATGAAAACGGCACAGTACCTTAATTCTGAAAATGTTAAGGTTAAAGGTCATCCTCTTTGCTGGCATACAGTATGCGCAGACTGGCTTATGAAATACGACAATGCAACTATTATGCAAAAGCAGCTTGAGCGTATTGACAGAGAAGTAGGCGGATTTAAGGGCGTAATAGATATGTGGGATGTTATCAACGAAGTTGTAATAATGCCCATATTCGATAAATATGACAATGCAATTACAAGAATCTGTAAGGAAAAGGGAAGAGTCGGACTCATTAAAGAAGTATTCGACAGAGCATATGCAAACAATCCCGATGCAATTCTTCTTCTTAACGATTTCAACACATCCATTAATTATGAAATTCTTATCGACGGATGTTTAAATGCAGGTGTTCCCATCAGCGCGATAGGTATTCAGTCACACCAGCATCAGGGCTACTGGGGCAACGAAAAAGTTTACGAAGTTCTCGAGAGATTCTCTCAGTTCAAACTTCCTATTCATTTCACGGAAAACACTCTTATTTCCGGCGATATTATGCCTGCATATATTGAAGATCTTAATGACTGGCAGGTTGACGAATGGCCTTCTACTCCCGAAGGAGAGGCAAGACAGGCAAAGGAAATCGAAGAGATGTACAGAATTCTTTTTGAGAATCCTCTTGTTCAGGCCATCACCACATGGGATTTTAAAGACGGCGCATGGCTTAAAGCTCCGAGCGGATATTTAAGACTCGATAATTCAAAGAAACCTTCATTTGAGATGTTAAAAGACCTTGTTAAGAATGAATGGTGGACCGATACTACCGTTAAGACTGATGAAATGGGCTTTGCAAAGGTCGAAGCTTTTAAGGGTGAATATGAGGTGGCAGCAGGCGAAAGAAGCGTTAATGTAAAACTTACCGACAACAAGAATATGCTTATTGAATTCTAAGCAAAATTACAAATGGTATTTCGCTGAATGACATACAAAAATAACGGAATCATAAATAATTTTTCGATAAATTTCACACTAAAAGTAACGGAATCACATTAGTTTTCACTGAATTATATACTAAAAGTAACAGAATACTATTATTGTAACGGCATCGCAACGATGCCGTTTTTCTTTTTTGAAATAATAAAAAAATACAGGTTCTTAAATTGCCGAAAATATGGAAAAAACGTGATGGGAGCATAGTTATCCATTATTTACATGCATAAGCAAAAAATATATAATAAAAACGGATTAAAACGTGTTTTTAACTGAAAAAATCAGATTTGGTGTAATAAAGACGGAGAGTGTAATATGAAAACATTAATCGTAGTTGACATGCAGAATGATTTTATTGACGGAATGCTCGGAACTCCCGAGGCGGTTCAGATTGTCGATAATGTCAAAAAGAAAATTAAAGAATACAAAGACAGGGGAGACCAAATTATCTTTACCAGAGATACTCATCATGAGAATTATCTTTCCACAAATGAAGGAAAGCATCTTCCGATTACCCACTGCGTTGAAAATACCGAAGGCTGGGAAATTGCCGACGGAATATATGTGGAAGGCTGTGATATTGTTAACAAGCCTTCATTCGGATATACGGGCTGGAAGGATTATGACTTTGAAGAGGTTGAACTTGTAGGCCTTTGCACCGATATCTGCGTGGTTTCGAATGCACTTGTTTTAAAGGCACTTTTCCCGGAAATTAAAATCTCCGTTGACGCAAAGTGCTGTGCGGGTGTAACGCCCCAGAGCCATGATGCAGCACTTACGACCATGAATATGTGTCAGATTGAAGTTTTAAGATAAACAGTTATAAGATAAACAGTTTGAGGATAAAAAATGAGTAAAAACAAGAAGTCTAAAAGAAAAAGGCTTGGCAGCCACAGAATATGGATTACTTTGCTGTTTTGTCTGATTGTTGCGATTATTGCGAATGTATTTATCATTTTCTTCGCAAGTTCGTTTGCAACATACATGATGAATACGAAAGTACTCGATCAGTATGAAGCGGCATCGTATATGGCAAAACTGTATGAGAATTCCGAAGATGAGGAAAAGGCTGTCGAACTTTTAAAGGAAGATGACAGGACATTTTTTATCACGGACAAGCATGGAGACATTCTTTATCAGTACGGTGAAAACACCATGGGAGTAACAAACGGTAAAATGCAAATCAGCGTTTTCGGCGAAGGTTTCTTTACCGAAAAACAGACTATCAGAGTATACGTGGATAAAGTAACGGAAGGCTTCCTTGAACCGAATGATGAGGGAGAGATTACGATTGATTTCGGAAAAGTTCTTGCATATGCGCAGAACGTTCCGGAGGATTCAAACATTAAACTGGATATAAAGAAAGCTTCAGTTGAAATGCCGATATGGCTTGCAATTGATGTGAAAAACGGAACGCAGATTTTCTATTCCAAAGCCGGATTTACGGTTTCGCTTTCCGACCTTACATTTATCTTTACTTTCGCACTTGCGGGTGCTGCACTTGTACTTTGCATAATTATTCTTATGCTGGCAAATATGATTTCTACGCTTATAAGTCAGCATAAAATGAGAAAGATTTTTTACCACGATCATGTTACGCGCGGACATAACTGGATGTGGTTTATGAAAGAAGCCGAGGCAATTCTTAAGAAGAGAAAGACGAAACAGATCAGATTCGCCGTACTTGATATAGTTTTTGTGAAATTCAGAAACTACTGTTCGTGTCATTCGATTGCAGACGGCGAGAAGATGCTTATTAAAATCGATAAAATTCTTAAGCAGAACATGAGATACAATGAGGCTACGGCTCACTTTGGTTCGGCTAATTTCACTGCAATGCTTGTCTGCAAAGATGACGAGGAACTTAAGCAGAGAATTGAATTCATACTGGATCAGCTGCAAAAGATAGATGACGATCACAGAATTTCCTATCATGTAGGTGTTTACGTTGTAGAACCGATTAAAGATAAAAACGGGAAGTTTATAAGAAAAAAAGAAGAAGATATTGATGTCGAAAATTACTACAACAATGCCTGCACGGCCAGATCGACCATCATAGAGGATGATACCGAAATAGCATTCTTTGACGAGAATCTTCTTAATGAACAGAAGTGGATTGATACCGTAATGGATAATTTCGACAAAGCTATCGAAAATGAGGAATTTGTCGTTTACTATCAGCCGAAATTTAATCCGAAAAACAATGAATTAAGCGGTGTTGAAGCACTCATAAGATGGGATTCTCCCGATTTCGGCTTTAAATCACCCGGCTCCTTTATTCCCATTCTTGAGCAAAACGGTGCTATTCCCGCAATCGATCATTACATGATAACTCATGTAGCCAGAGATCAGAAGAAATGGCTTGATGCAGGATATCGCTGCGTACCTGCTTCGGTAAACGTTTCAAGAGCGCATTTTATCGAAAACGACCTTGCAAATCAGATTAAGGAAACTGTAGACAAGGAAGGATGTCCTTATCATCTTATCGAAATTGAACTTACCGAGAGTGCGTTCTTTGATGACAAGAATGCAATGCTTGAAACCATAAAGAAGTTAAAAGAAATCGGATTCATGGTTTCCATGGACGACTTCGGTTCCGGTTATTCGTCACTCAATTCGCTCAAGGATATGCCGCTTGACGTGCTTAAACTTGATGCCGGATTTTTCAGCGGAAGCGAAGATGACGAGCGTGGCGAAATAGTAGTTTCCGAAGCTCTGAGACTTGCAAGAAATCTTAAAATGATCACCGTTGCCGAAGGTGTTGAACACCGCGAACAGGTTGATTTCCTTGCAAAGCACGGCTGCGATATGATTCAGGGTTATATCTACGCAAAACCCATGCCCGGTGATGAATATGCAGAAGTAATGAAGAATAAGACTAAAGCTCCTGAGGAAGAGAAATCCGAAGATGAAAAGACTGAGGAAGAAAAGACAACAGAAGATTCTTCGAATCCGGAAAATCTCAATGAAGAAGTAAATAATACTGAAGTTACAGAAGAAACCGCAAAAGAAGAGACTCAAAACGAATCTGCAGAATGAAAACAGCATTAATAGCAAAGATCAAAGAATCCGTCACATCCGTAATGCCTGTGACGATTCTTGTTTTAATCGCATATTTTACGCCCTTTGTGTCGATTGAAAAAGAGGAACTGATTCTCTTTCTCGTCTCGACTGTTTTTCTTGTACTCGGAATAGCACTGTTTAATAACGGTGCCGACCTTGCCATGACACCCATGGGTTCAAGAATAGGTACGGGCCTTATGAAGTCCGGAAGACTCGGGATTCTTCTTCCGGTGGCTTTTCTGATGGGACTTTTTATCACAATCGCGGAACCTGATTTATCGGTACTTGCCAATCAGGTCGGAAATGTTATCAATCCGAGAGTCCTGACTATAACAATCGGAATAGGCGTTGGAAGCTTCCTGCTTCTCGGCGTT
>JAEEGL010448928.1_pt1 | contig 47737 bp, 37 predicted proteins | sample 9134231 | NCBI WGS metagenome assembly JAEEGL01 (sample SAMN16246548, study PRJNA631951) | gut metagenome | biome: gut microbiome; feature: rumen; material: fiber-attached | host: Bos | place: Iran: Karaj | collected 2018-10 | reverse complement strand
GTAAACTCGAGTCCGGCTGTCGGTCATCCTGCTGACGCAGGACCGTGCCCTGCACAAACCTCACGCACTCCCACGCACAAGGCAAACTCCATTCCCGTCAATGTCCTTCCGCCCTCATCCTCACCGCCGACTAGTTTTATTTTGCTATCGCAGACCGCATTTCCACGTGAGTGTAACAGGTCGAATTTCATCGCGTTGACCTGTTACACCGATATTGCCACTGGTGCGCCTGGAAGGCCATTCAGGTGTCACAGGTGGTCAAACTCAAATTCGACCTGTGACGCTCTCCTCGCCTACTGAGGCTCTGAACGAAAACTGCCGCCTCGGAGGCAACCCCCGTGGCGGCAGCAGATAAGCTAAATGAACACGATTGCTCTTAAATATTTCCAATTCGTATCTGAATCATCGAACCATTCTGCCGAATAAACAGTTCTATCGAAATAATAACTTAGGTCTTCATTAAAAACGAGAGTCCCGTACATCTTTTTAAGATCTTCGAGAGACCATTCCTTCAATCCTCGTAAATAGACATTCGGCGGAGCGACGAAGAAAAGATCTTCGTCTAGGATAGTGTCTGAACAGTGATCGTTCAGTAATGATGCATCAAAACGTCTTGGAATACAACCTCCTCTTTTCCTGGGAGATATATAGACTGCCACAAAAGCATTCAAGCCTTTTCGGGTTAAATAATCCTTTATTTCAAGTGAGCAACTCAACCATTCTTTCTTTGGAATCTTACCTGCAAATCTATCAATATGACAAGCACAATAATCATCGTTGAGAATAGCCTCCTGCTTCTCCTTAATCAAGATTCCTTCGACCCATTTGTCAATTTTATTTTTTCTTCGGCCATCCATTTTTTTGTAAAAAAGCTCTAGTTTTGTTCTGCATATAGTAAGTCTTTCCATCATGAGGAGTTCCATCGACATTCATTGATGTGCCATTTTTAAAATGAACGTGATCTTTCGCATATGCCCAGCGGATTTTGGTTTATTCTCCCAAGATGATTCCTCAGAATTGTTTGATTTTCCTCTGTTGTACCCTTGGCTGGAATTACTAGCGGAGTTAGCCATCAGAATAGCACCCTCAGCAGTGGCCGTTGCCCCTGCTATTGTTGCAGTGGCACCAGTGGTTGTCGCTACTGCACCGGCAGGAGCACCATCTACCCACTCGCCGGAATCCGAAAGGGTCCCGGCTTTTTTGTTATTGTCCCGCCATCCTTTCCGCGCACTTACAGCCAATGTGCCTTCTAAGCTATTCACCTACGAATATTTCGCGAGAATGAAGCCGTCATGTGTGTTTTTTCGGGTGATCGAGTGCATTAAAAGGGATTTATGGCGAAGTCTTATCGTCAATGATATCTGCCTTATTAGAAAAGGGCTCTATGTCTATAGCTGTGATTTTATTGTTTTTCAAAACTTCGTAACAACGATGTGTAATGCATGTGTTTGCTTTATCTATTATAAAAAAATCTGAGCCATCCCATTGGTTCGTATTATATTTCATCCTTGCATGTATTCGCTCCCACATGTTTGGAATACTCAAGATTTCCTCCTTATTTGTTGATTCTCCCCCACTCCCAATGATACTGAAACCATTGTATCCTAATACTTCTTTCCCTTTCCGGTCTGTCAATTTTATAGGATAAGTTGTCCAACCAGTCAAGCCGTTTGATAGCAAGACTTCTTTCATCCGATCTGAAATCAAAACTGTATGGCCATCATATCTCATGTCTATCATGTCACGGAAATACTTGCCGTCATAAATAACAAATTCGACTGGAAAAGAAAGCCAGTCAGGGAATTCTCCAGACTGTAAATAATCATAAATATTGTGTCGATCACCGATTCTCAGTCCTCTTTCATCAAAAGGTTCATCAATCAAGGCCTGTTCAAAGATAAGTGATGTAACAGCAATAGTTGTAAGGTATCCTTTGCTACCAAAAAAATAAAATAATTCCTTTTTCATCGCTTAATGACAATTAATCATTTGTATTAAAAAGGCTGACCAGGATAGAGCCTATATGCTGCTCATCTTCCGGTCAGCCTTATACTTAATCATTTTCCGTACATGGTTTTCATGAGATTATCTCTGAATTGATTTCTTTCTTGAAAAGACGATACACTGTATCAAGAGGAAAGCGACACCGGCAACTAATCGGATTAAATAAAGAATCTGATTAGATAACACGATATTGAAATTTGATAGGATGGATCTTGTAATCCAAGGAGACGTTAGGTATTCTAATATCAATGAAAAAAGAATAATCTTACTAGACAGTAAGGGTCCAAATCCTTTTGTCATACCAACATAAATAATCAATGAGGATGTAAACACTTTTAATAATCTGATGGCTGATGGTATCCAATAAGCATCGAGGATTTCAGCGTTGCATAAAAATAAAACATCATAAACAATGTGTAAACAAATGCAGATGTCCCAGATTAATAGTGCTCCATATGCGTTTAATAATTTATTAAACATAGAATCTTTCATTTTGGTAAAGGAAGATTAAAGGGATTAGTTTCTTTTTCATTATCACCATCGACAATCACTGGACTTGAGGGGTCAGAAACCTTGGGATCTTGCTTTGGATCATCGCCTGCTGGCTGTGGATTCTCATAACCTAAATCAAGTATTCCCAATAAAAGCGCTAATGCTTTTAAACCGGCCGGTACATTCCTAATAATGAATTTATTTCTATCGTCATTATTGTCTGGATCTCCAAGATTCCGCTCTATCATTTTCCGATGTGCAAGATCTTGTTCGCGTACTTCGTTGGCAATACGCTTATCTCTATTGCGTTGGATATCAAAATCGGGGTTCCGAGAATAACTAACATTCGAATCAGTATTTATTTCGTCTGATACATCATCAAGAACCTTAATGGTTGTTGCTGTAGTGGCGGGCGCCGAAGTCCGTATAGTGAACGCCCAGCTCCACGCTCTGGTCTTCCTTGCCGGTGAAGCGGAAGCGGAGCGAGGCTTCTGGCAGCGGCTTTGCGGTATGTCAAAGAACCTCTCCGGACGAGGCCGCTCCCGTCATAGCCAACCGCACTTGTCCTCGTTCCGTCTGCAAGATACGAATAATTTGCCAAAGTTGTGCTCCCGGAGCTGACTTTATCTCCCCGCGAGCGTTACAGGTCGAATTTCATCGCGTTGACCTGTTACACCGATATTGCCACTGGTGCACCTGGAAGGCCATTCAGGTGTAACAGGTGGTCAAGCTCAAATTCGACCTGTGACGCTCACCCCGCAGTTTTCGTTCGGAGCCTCAACTGCGGAGAATAGGTGGCTGCGGCGAGGATGAGGACGGAAGGACATTGACGGGAATGGAGTTGGCCTTGTGCGGTGGCGTGCGTGGGGCTTGTGCAGGGCACGGTCCTGCGTCAGCAGGATGACCGACAGCCGGACTCGAGTTCGTGCGTTGGCTTAACAAACCGGCATCAGCCGGTCGGCCGTACCCGGGACTTTTCCGTGAAAAGTCGTTGAGGGAGAAAAGGCCGAGGGGGTTTGGGGGAGCGACAGTTCCCCCTCATTGAATAGTCAAGTGCCCGAGGTGGGCCCATTCCCGGAAGCTGGCCTTCCGTCCTCATCCTCGCCGGCGCAACGGTTCTTGAGGGTGTCGAATTATTTGGAAAAGCGGGGAGGGTTTGCTAAATTTGCGGGACGAAACCACATAAATAACTATAATGAAAAGATTTTCAACAATCCTCGCCGTCGCTGCGACGGTAATTACGCTGAGCGGCTGCGCGGCCGGCAAGTACTTGTCCTCGTATGCCCTCACCTTCAATCCCCACGGAGTTGACGACATCGAGCGCACCCGCCACAAGGCGGATTCCCTGCTCCCCGGCAGCACCGCATGGTATGACAGCCTCAAGACCCTCGGCATCCTCAAGGACACGATGATGACCAGCAACTTCAACGGCAACAGGATCCATGCCTGCTATGTCCCTGCCGCATATCCCGAAAAGGCCAGCGGCACCGCCGTCGTGGTCCACGGATATGGTGACAACCACTATGTGTTCCTCTACCTGGTGCGCATGTACAGGGACGACTTCAACTACAACGTCGTCTTCCCTGACCTGCAGTATCACGGCTATTCCGAAGGCGACCACGCCCAGATGGGCTGGAACGACCGCTTCGACGTGGAGCAGTGGGCTGAAATGGGCCACAACGTCTTCAAAGACAACTTCATCGTCCTCCACGGAGTCTCCATGGGAGGCGCTACCGTGATGATGGCCAGCGGCGACGTCCTGCCTCCGTATATCCGTGCCGTCGTCGAGGACTGCGGCTACTCATCCGTCGTCGCCCAGTTCAACGACAACCGCCGCCAGACCTTCCCCTTCATTCCCGCAGACGTTCTCCAAAGCGCATCCCTCGTGACAAAGAACAAGTACGGCTGGGGCTTCTGGGAGGCCTCCTCGGTCAAACAGCTTGAGAAATCCTCCGTCCCCATGCTGTTCATCCATGGTGACGCCGACGACTTTGTCCCCATCAGGCACCTCTGGAAGAACTACGATGCAAAGAAGGTAGGTTACAAGGAATACTGGGTGGCACCCGGAGCGGTTCACGCCAACTCATTCCAGAAGCACACTAAGGAATATAAACAGCACGTCGCCGAGTTCCTGGCGAAAGTGAAGCAGATGTAATGAAAAACGGGGCTCAACGAGGCCCCGTTTTTCATTGCTGGATCGCTGCAGGTTCCGGCTCCTTGAGCTCGACCGCAGTGCTCTCCTTGTCAGGGCCGAGGACAACGCGCAGGGTGCGCAGTCCCTCGGTCTTTCCTTTGTGAAGCACCCTGTCGGCGATGATGAACTCGGACACGGGGTCCTCGACATAGCGCATAAGGGCACGCTTGAGGGGACGTGCGCCGAATGCCGGGTCAAAGCCCGCATCGGCGATGAACTTCTTGGCCGTGGGGGTCACGGTGAGCTTATAGCCAGCCTCCTCGGCGCGGCGGCGAAGGTCGCGCAGCTCGATGTCGATGATCTTCTCGATGTCGTCCCTGGTGAGGGAGTTGAAGAACACCTGCTCGTCCACCCTGTTTATGAACTCGGGAGGAAAGACCTTCTTGACGGCCTTCTCAAGCACCGCCTGACGATTGAGGGCCACGTTGCGCGATGCTGTGGAAAAACCGACGCCGTTGCCATATTCCTCCATATCGCGGCTGCCCACGTTGGAAGTCATTATGACTATGGTGTTGCGGAAGCTGACCGTCCTGCCTTCGCTGTCGGTCAGGCGGCCGTCGTCGAGGACCTGGAGGAGGAGGTTGAATATGTCCGGATGGGCCTTCTCGATTTCATCGAGGAGAACCACGCAGTAGGGCTTGCGGCGCACGCGCTCGCTGAGCTGGCCGCCCTCTTCGTAGCCCACATATCCCGGAGGCGCTCCAATAAGGCGGGAGACGGAGAATTTCTCCATATATTCGCTCATATCGATGCGGACCATATTGTCCTCTGAATCAAAGAGATACTCCGCCAGGCACTTGGCCAGCTGGGTCTTTCCCACTCCGGTGGGGCCGAAGAACAGGAAGGAGCCGATGGGACGGGAAGGGTCCTTCAGGCCGGCACGGTTGCGCTGGATGGCGCCGACCACGGTGTCTATGGCCTCGTCCTGGCCTATTATCCTGCCGCTGAGACGGTCACGCATCTTCATTATCCTGTTGCCCTCGGACTCGGCGACCTTGTTCACCGGGATGCCCGTCATCTTGGACACCACCGTGGCCACATCTTCCTCATCCACAGTGCGTTTGGCACCGCCGGACTTGATGCGGACCATCGAACCCGCCTCATCCATCGCGTCGATGGCCTTGTCCGGCAGGGAACGCTCGGTGAAATACCTGTCGGTCAGGCGCACGCAGGCCTCAATGGCATCATCCGTATATGTCACGTTGTGGAACTGCTCGTAGTTCTCGCGCAGGCGGCGGAGGATGGTGATGGACTGGTCCACGTCGGTGGCCTCGACTATTATCTTCTGGAAACGCCTGTCCAGGGCGCCGTCCTTCTCCACTATCTTCTTGAACTCATCCATAGTCGTGGCGCCTATGCACTGGATTTCCCCGCGGGCAAGGGCGGGCTTGAGCATATTGGCCGCATCGAGGCTTCCACCTGCGCCGCCGGCTCCCACTATGGTGTGGAACTCGTCGATAAAGAGTATTATGTCAGGGTCGGAACTCACAGTGGAGATGATGGTCTTGAGGCGCTTCTCGAAGTCGCCGCGGTACTTTGTGCCAGCAACGACGGACGCTATATCCAGCGAGACTATCCTCTTCTTTGCAAGGACCGGGGATATGTTGCCGGAGGCTATCCTGAGGGCTATTCCTTCGACTATCGCGGACTTGCCCACTCCAGGCTCGCCAATGAGCATAGGGTTGTTCTTCTTGCGGCGGCCAAGGATCTCAATGACGCGGCTTATCTCGGTGTCGCGGCCGACGACCGGGTCCAGCTTGCCTTCAGAGGCGGCCTTGGTCAGGTCATATGCAAACTCTGCAAGCGGATCTTCGCCTTCCTTTCGGGGCTGCGGCTCATCGGTACCGTAGTTGATTTCATCGCCGTCATCGGCTTTGTTCTCCTGGGACGCGGGACGGGATTCCCTGCCGATGAAGCCGTTCTTCTCCATATAGGCGAGGACGTGGGCATAGTCGGCGCCGACGCCCCGCAGATAGGCCTGGCCATAGCTGCCGGTGGTGCGGCAAAGTGCAAGGAGCAGGTGCTCCGAACCGGCCACTGCACTGTGCAGCCTGGTGGCCTCCAGCACGGTGAGGCTCAGCACGTTCTGCGCCCCGCGCGAGAAGGTGATGTGGTCCAGCTCCGAATAGGGAATCTGCTCGGAGGTGAATATCCTCGAGTCTATGAACTTCTTCAGCTGGGCGGTGTCCACGTCCAGGCCGGTGAGGGTGGCTAGGGCCTTGTTTTCGCCCTGGCGGATGATGCCGAGGAACAGGTGGTCGGGACCTATTCCATAGCTGCCGGTGCGGAGGGCCTCTTCGCGGGCATATCCTATGATGCCGTTAAGTTCGTCTGATACTTTTATATCCATAAGTTACTGTTTTTCAAAAAGATTGCGGGCAGGAAGCTTGTCCGAGTATGATTCCCTCAGGCTCCTGAAAAGGCCTGCGGTGTAACGCGACAGGCCGGGGCCCTTCCACGTGCTGGTGTTGGTTATCAGCACCCAGCATTCTCCGTCGGGATAGTACTTGACAAGGGCGCTGGTCCCGGAGAACGTGCCGGAGCGCATCCAGCCGGAGGAAGGCTCGGTGTCGTTCCATCCAAGGGAATATGTCTCCTTGTCGAAGTATTCCACCATCTCGTCCACGGCGGAAGAGGATATGACATCGCCGAGGACGCCCTTGCCGTCGATGGCGGCCACGAAACGGGCCACCTCGGGGGCCGAGGCCATCCAGGCTCCCGCCCCGGAGAGGGCGGTTATGTTGTTGCCTCCGTAGCAGCGGACGACGGAATCGGCGCTGCAGTTGAATTCGGGCACGGGAGGCTCGTTGACGGGCACATAGTAATGCACCTCCCGCTCACGCCTGTCGGAAAGGTAGTTTCCGGCGATATGGAAATCCATACAGCCGGCCGGGCGCAGGACGTTCTCCTGGATAAAGTCCTCGTAGGACTGCCCGGAGACTTTCTCAATCACCTGGCTCAGAAGCACATAGCCAAAGTTCGAATAGGCCTGCGAGGTGCCGGGGACATAGCTGAGCCTGCGTGCAAGGACTATCTTTGCAAGCTGCTCGTTGTCCGGCGGGGTGTCCAGGTGGTTCACCCTCATTATCGTGCGGGTGGAGAACATAGGGTCGCCGCCTCGCACCGTGAAACCGGCTTTGTGGCGCAGCAGGTCCTCGACCGTTATCTTATAGTAGTTCCTGTCGCGGATGACGCCGTTGTACTGAGTCAATATGCCGCTCGGGCCGAAGACCGTGTCCCTCAGTGATATGGCCCCTCTGTCCTGCAGGACCATTATGCCGGTGGCGGTTATGAGCTTGGAAATGGAGGCTATGCGCAGCAGGTGATATGGCTCCATCTTCTCCTGGGCTTCCTCGTCCGCCCAGCCATAGCCCTTGGCATAAAGCAGGGAATCACCCCTCATTATGCTCAGTGACAGGCCTTTAAGCTGCCACTCCTGCATATAGGTGCGGACCTTCCTGTCGAGGCCGGCAAGGTCGGATGTGTCGGACAGGGCGTTGGTTATCCAACCGTTCACTCCTTCGACCGGTTCCGGGGCCTCGGTCCTGCACGACTTGCCGGCGACGATGCACACCGTCGTCACTATGGCCGCAAGCGCGGCTGCTATGCCAATGCGCCGCGGTGTCATATCTTAGAGCCGAGTATGGCGGGGTCGTCCCCGTCCTTGAGGGTAGAAAGTTTCCTGACAAGTCCTACCAGGAATATCACGGTGAGCCCGGTGGCCAGAACGTCAGAAGCCGGAAAACTGAGCCACACGCCGTCGACGCCGAGCCATATGGGCAGCATATAGACGCAGGGAACCAGGAACAGCAGCTGCCTGGAAAGGGACAGGATGATGGACTTGCTCACCATACCGAGGCACTGGAAGAGGTTGGTCGCTATCATCTGGAAACCTATTATGGGGAAGGCCACGTTCATAAGCCGCAGGCCCCTTGAAGCCACTGCCTCCAGCTCCGGATCCGAAGTGAAGGCGGAGACGGCAAGGCCTGGAAGGAACTCCGACACGACAAAGCCCAGGGTCACCACAAGGGTCGCCCATTTGGCGGAAAGGAAATAGACGTCCTTCACCCTTGAATATTTCTTCGCTCCGAAGTTATATCCCGCAATAGGCTGCATCCCCTGGTTGATGCCCATATTGATCATAATGAACAGGAAGCTCAGGCGGTTGATTATGCCGTAGGCGCCTATTGCGAGGTCGCCGCCATATTTCTGGAGCTGCTGGTTGATGAATATGGCAACTATGCAGGCGGCGGCGTTCATTAGGAAAGGCCCCATACCTATCTCAAGGGACTCCCCTGCTATCTTGAGGTCCAGCGAAAGGACATGCTTGGGAAGATGGAGGAAACGCTTCTTGTCGAGGAAATACCACAGGGTATATGCCAGGGCCATGCTCTGGCACAGGACGGTGGCCCAGGCCGCGCCTTCTATGCCCATTCCGAGGACGTATATGAAAACGGGGTCGAGGATGGCGTTGGAGGTGACCGTGAATATCGTTAGGCCCATCGCCAGCTTGGGGTTGCCGGAGGAGCGGATTATGCTGTTGAGACCGAAGTACAGGTGGGTTATGACGTTGCCATAGAGGATTACCCTCATATATGAACAGGCATACGGAAGGATATTCGGGCTGGCCCCGAAGAAGGTCAGGATGGGCTCCAGGAACACCAGGGCGACGACGGCGAAGAGAGCCCCGATTATGATATTCAGGGTCACTTCGTTGGCAAGGACGGTGTTGGCCTTGTCATAGTCCTTCCTACCAAGCAGCACGGAAATCATCGTGGCCGCTCCCACGCCCACCAGGGTGCCCAGGGCCGTGGAAAGGTTCATCAGCGGGAAGCAGACGGCAAGGCCGGCAATGGACAGGGAACCCACGTCGGGGATATGGCCGATGTATATGCTGTCGACCATATTATACAGAGAAGATGCAGTCATGGCTATGATGCCGGGGACTGCATACTTCCTAAGCAAAGTGCTTATTTTCTCTGTTCCTAATTCCGAAGGGACTACTCCTGAGGCCATCCTACTGCTCGTCAACTAACTCTATTTCAAACATCAGGGGACAATACGCAGGGACCGGGCCCTGACCGGCGGAACCATATCCGAGGTCGGACCAGAACATTCCGACTCCCTTTTCGTGGGCGTGCATCTGCCACAGGGTGAGGGCAAAGCCTGAGACCACGCTGGTTGCGGAGGTGCTGCCTGCCGTAGTCATCTTGAGGTCGGAATACTGCGAGGCCCAGGTGATCTTGGCAGGGCGGTAGGTGGTCGAGGACTTCTCTATGCCCGCATCACGGGCGACTTTCAGGACATTGGTGTCGAACACCTTGCCGTCCAGGAAGCGGCCGACGTAGTTGATGTATATCTCATCCTCTGCGGTGAGGGCGTCTTCATTGTCGGGGGCTCCGGTCCTGTGATACCAGAAGCCTTCCTCAACGGGATCGGCCGCACCATACAGCTCGGCGAAACGAGCCGCTATCTTCTCTTTCTGCCAGGCGGCGACATCCTTGAAATAATCCACCACCCTCACTTCATAGACAAGGGAGGAGTTATCGGTGGTCTGCTCGAGATATTCCTCAGGGGTGGAATGGCGTTCCGTGGAAAGGAGCCAGCCGGGGACAAGGGCCTTCCTGCGGCCTCCGACCTTCATTCCGTCGAACAGGGATTCCATTCCGGCGGGAAGGACGGACTTGTCAAGGGACTGGACCACGGGGCCGAAGTACTTCGAGGCGGAGTAGAGCTTAACCCTTCTGGCGACGTCCTCGAAGGTCGTCTGGGTCACCTTTTCGTCAAGGGAGGTCGTGGTGTAGTCCAGATAGACCCAGCCTTCGGTGCCGACTGCGGCCGCTTCGCCTGCGGGCTGCTCGTCCTCAAGGATATATATTCCGTTTCCGGAAGCCTTCGCTCCGGGATAATTCTTCGACAACCAGGCTTCGAGGACCTGTTTGTTCACCAGGTTCAGATTCTCCTGGGGGGACTTGGCGCAGCCTGCTGCCAGCGCCAATCCGAGTAATATGATAGCTGTCTTTTTCATTCTGTCAGATTTCATCGCTCTGGACGCTGTGCACCCAGATGTGGTAGGCAATGGCCGAATTGGCCGGGATCACTCCGACCCGCTCGCTGCCGAAGCCGTGCTTGCCGGAGAAGAATATCCAGCACTCCTCTCCGCCTTTGACACCGACCATTCCGTTATGGAGTCCCTCGACGAAATCGGCCTCGCCGAGCTTGACCGTCATTATCTCATAGCGGGAGTCCTGCTCATCGCCGTCTTCCTCGGCCTCCGGATCAGTCGGGTCGGCCTTGGTCAGATCCCACCTGGCGGCCGTTGCCACCTCTTCCCTGTTGGTCGCGAACAGGGTGGATGCAGTGGGGAGGGAGGAGCCGCTAAGGACATATCCCGCATAGTAGAAGGAGACCAACTTGTCATCGGTCAGGGGCTCGCCTTCGCCCTGGACTATGGTAAGACGGGTGCTGCCTTCGTTGGTGACGGAGGTGTAGGTCTCGTTGGACTTGAGCTGGGCCTCCACGAGGGTCTCTATCTTGGTCTCCTGGCTGGAATACAGCGTCTTTATGCTTTCCTTCGTGCAGGAGGAAAGCAGCGCCACCAGGAGGACCGCATATGTCAAAAACTTACTGTTCATCGCCACCTATAAATTTTTCAGCCGAGCGGGCTGCATATTCGCCGGCTTCCCCGGCCGAAGGCACATCCTCCGGTACAAGAATCTTGCCGCCGGCCGCCTGCTCGTGGCCTCCGCCGTGGAAAAAAGTGCGGGCGCACATATTGGCAGAGACTCCCCTCTTGGACCTGACCGACACGCGTAGGGTGCCGTCAGGCTGCTCTTTAACGAGGATGCTCATTATCACACTGGCTATTGCAAGAGGCTGGTTCACAAGACCTTCAGTGTCGCTCTCATCGACGCCATAGCGGTTCAGGACCTCCTGCGTCAGGAACATCACGGCTACTCCCGAAGGGGTTATCTGCATAGCCTCTTTCAGCATATGGCCGAAGAGCCTGACACGGCCTTCGCTGAAGCAGTTGTACAGGGCGGACAAAATGGCATCCCTGTCGACTCCGGCTGCCAGAAGGCCGGAAGCCATCACTAAAGTCGAGGGAAAGACCGAGTTGGCAAAATTGTTCGTGTCTGTCGTCATTCCCGCCATCAGGGCATCCCTGGAAAGGGCCGGAAGGCGGGAAGGATCTCCCTGGATTTCAGGCATTTCCAGAAGGATCTGGTAGAGCAGCTCGCTGGCCGAGGAGACCTCGGTGCGGCTGAAGCACAGGTCGAACTCCTCCACTGCCGGGGCAAGGTGATGGTCGATGAGCACCTTCGGGGCTTTGGAATCCCTCAGGGGCTGGGCCATATCGTCCGTCCTGGACAGGGCGTTGAAGTCAAGGCAGATGAGGAGGTCGGAGGCGGCGATGCGCTCCGAGCAGCCATTGGGGTCGACGCTGAAAATGCCGGGGAGGATGTCGCCGCTGATGAAAGATATGTGCTCTCCCACTGGGGTGGGGAGGATGACCCGGGCGTCTTTGCCCAGGGCCTTCAGGAAGGCGCACATCGCGGTGGAAGAGCCCACGGCATCCCCGTCAGGGTGCGTGTGGGAGACAACTGTCACCAGGCTGCTCTCCGTCAGCAAACGGTGCAGCCGGCAGGTCATTATGCCGTCCAACTTTTCCATCATTTTTTTATAGATGCAAATTTAATCAAAATCTTGTATTTCATAAATCATTTTCATAACTTTGTCGGAAGTTTGATAAAAAATAAAACACACAGATAATGAACAAAGCATTAAAAATTCTCCTTCACGTGGTTCTTCTGGCCCTCATAGCGGGTCTGGTCTACCTGATTGTTGACAGCATCATGCAGCCCGTCAACTTCAACAAGCAGAAAGATGCCCGCACCGCCGTGGCAGTCCAGAGGCTTAAGGACATCCGCACCCTGGAAGTGGCCTATAAGAGTGTGACAGAGCACTACACTGCCGACCCCGACTCCCTCATCCTGTTCTACAACACAGGCAAGATGGACATCATCATGCAGATCGGTTCCAACGACGACTCCCTCGCCGTGGCCAACACCGAAAAGCTCAAGAAGCAGAACCGCAAGATCACTCCCCAGCAGATGTATGAGCGCTATCTCAAGGGTGAGAACCTCGTCTTCTCCATCAAGAACTCCATCGCAGTGAAGGACACCCTGTTCCACGGCCGCCCCGACTTCGTGGTCGACTCCATCAAGTACATCCCCTTCTCCGGCGGACAGCTTGTGGAAATGGATGCCATCGTCAAGACGGTCTCCGGTGTCAATGTTCCCCTTTTCGAGGCCAAGATGCCCTACAAGGCCCTCCTCAAAGGTCTTGACAACCAGCTCAGGATCAACCTCGACGCCGACTGCCGCGCAGCCAACCGCTACGAAGGCCTCCAGGTGGGCAGCGTGACCGCTCCTAACAACAATGCAGGTAACTGGGAGTAATATGTCTCCCAATCCCAATAGCAGCAGGATATCCATTCAAGTTTCCTTGAGTGGATATTCTTTTAAGGTGCAGCAGGAGGGCTCCGTCAGGGAATCCGGATGGCTCGGCGCCGAAAGGCTCTTCACGACCCCCGAGTTCCAGCGCAGGTATGATTCCGTGGACCTGTCCCTGCTGACCCCGAAGTGCGCCCTCGTCCCGGCCAATTTCTTCAACCCCGAGACAGAGCGCCAGGCTCTTTCCGAGGTAGTCCGCCTGCGTGAAGGCGATGCCGTAGAGCACATCGCAGTGCCCTCGCTCGGTGCCGTGCTGGTGTTCTCCAACTCCATCGACGAATCCCTCTCCAAGGTGATCGCCCAGACGGTCCTCACCACTGACGGCGACTCCCCGAGGGTGCTCCCGGAGCTGTATTTCCTCCTCCGTGACCTCCCCCTCTGCCAGGAGTACAACAAGATCCTCGCCTCCTACAAGGACGGCTGGCTCCACCTGGCGATAGCCCAGGGCAAGAGCCTCCTCCTGGCGAATGTCTATGAGGCAGTGGACTTCACCACGGCGGAGTATTTCATTTTCCTTGCGATGAAGAAGCTCCAGCTCAATCCGGAGGTAAGCACCATCACATTCCGCACTCCCCTGCTCCCCGAGCAGGAGATGTCCCTGTACCGCTATTTCAAATCAGTCGAAACCATATGAGGATTATCGGAGGAGCCCTCAAGGGCAAGGCCATAGATCCCCCGGCAGGCTATAAGGCGAGACCCACCACGGACTTCGCCCGCGAGGCCCTTTTCGACATCCTGGGCAACGAGTATGAGTTCGACGGCCTTCACGTGCTGGACCTCTTCGGGGGCACAGGCGCGATATCCTTCGAGTTCATCTCCCGCGGCGCAGGCCACGTCTGGTGCGTGGAGATGGCCCCGGCCAACGCCTCCTTCATCTCCTCCCTGGCCCGCCGGCTCGGCCTTCGCAACCTCACCGTTGTGCGCCACAACGTCTTCGACTTCATCCCCCTGTGCAGGGAGAAGTTCGACATAGTCTTCGCCGACCCGCCCTATGCCCTGGAAGGTCTGGAGACCCTTCCTTCCCGCGTCCTTGATGCCGGGATCCTCCACCCGGGTGGCTACTTCATCCTCGAGCACGGCTCCGAGCACTCCTTCACCTCCCACCCCCTCTTCGTCAAGGAGAAGACCTACGGCCGCGTCCACTTAACCTTCTTCGAACAGCCCTCCTGACGCCTTCCCTGCCCAAAACAGGGTATTTCTGCACAGTCGAGCGCCGAAACAGCCTTGCCCCACTCACATCCCTGCGATGATTTCGAGCACTGTCAGAAGCAGCTGACAGAGGGCGTCCGTGGCCTGGATAAGGGCGGACGGGCAGCAGCCGGCGGCTGTGAGGAGGACCGCCGCGACGGAAAGGACCATAAAGGCGGTGGTCAGGGGCATCGCCAGGAGGTTCGTCAGGAGGAAGTACTTCGGGAAGGTACCGAAAAGCACCCAGGCTAAGGGCGCCGTAAAGAGCTGGCAGGAGATGGCCACGCAGGCGGCTTCCCAGATCTTGCGGATGGGGTCGAAGCGCCTGCTTTCGGAGGGATAAACTCCTTTTAGCCAAGGGTATACGACAAATATTCCCGCCATAGCCATATATGACAGAAGGAAGCCTGCGGAGCGGATGGCAAGGGGGGCGACCGTCAGCTGGATGGTCAGCGCGCCGCACCACACGGTCATCGGGCGGGGCCGGCGGCAGCTGATGCGGGATGTCTCCCAAAGAAGGATGAACAGGAAAGCGCGGCTGATGGACGCAGAGGCGCCGGTGGCATATGCATATGCTCCGCAAAGAAGGACTTTGACGGCGTATTTCACGGCCCTGGCGGCGGGAGTGTTCCCAAGCGGAATCAGCAGCCTGTCCAATATCATATATATAATACCCAGGTGAAGGCCGGAAAGGGCAAGCAGGTGGGAAGCGCCGCTTGAGCGGAATATGCCGACAGTCCCTCCATCCAACAAGGCGCGGTCGCCGCCGAGCATCGCCTTCACAAGGGCGCCGGTGCTTTCGTGGGGGAATATGCCCGAAGGGATATAGGCCCCGGCCACGTTCTGCGTGCTTCCGCTTCCGCCTGCAAGGGCTGTTAGAGCGCACAGCGTCCCGGTGAAGAACATCATCAGCGAAAGGCAAAGGAAGGTCCTGTGTCTCAAGGATATATATACCCCTGCCACGGCAAGGCAGAATGCTGCGCAGGCCGCAGGATACAGCGCAAGGAAAGGCTGGTTTCCCATCCCGAACACTCCGGCGGCCACTCCGGCGGCAAAGGGCAGGGCGAGTCCTTCTATGTTTTCTTCAGCGAGCATATTCCCGGCCGTGGAACAAGTCCCCTCCCGCCTGTCGAAAACTATTGCTAAAATAACTATTATTCCCTAACTTTGCGCAGGAAAACTCTAAAAAATATGATAATTCTTGTAATCAACTGCGGAAGCTCCTCCATCAAGTACCAGCTGCTTGACATGAAGAGCGATGACGTCTATGATCTCATTGCAAAGGGCATAGTCGAAAAGATTGGCCTCCCCATGGGCATTTTCCAGTATAAACCTACGGGTGCCGAGCCCCTCGTGCAGGACCTCCCCATCCCCGACCACAAGGTTGGAATGAAACTCGTCCTTGACGCCCTCACGAACCCCGAGACCGGTGTCCTCAAGTCGATGGAAGACATAGAGGCTGTGGGCCACAGGATAGTCCAGGGAGCTGATTTCTTCTCCTCCAGCGCCCTGGTGAACGACGACGTCCTCAAGAAGATAGAAATCTGCTGCGACTTCGCCCCCCTGCACAATCCCGCCCACCTTCTGGGCATCAGGGCCGTCCAGGCCGTCCTCCCGAGCGTCCCGCAGGTCGTGACCTTCGACACCGCCTTCCACCAGACGATGCCCGACTATGCATATATGTATGCACTCCCGTATGAGTATTACCAGAAGTATCACGTCCGCCGCTACGGCGCCCACGGCACCTCCCACCAGTTCGTGGCCAACAAGGGAGCCAAATTCTGCGGGGTCGACATCAACAACTCCAAGATAATCACCTGCCACATCGGCAACGGTTCCTCCGTGACCGCCATCCTCAACGGCAAGGTGGTCGACACCTCGATGGGCTTCACCCCGCTCGAGGGTATGATTATGGGCACCCGCTGCGGCAACATCGACGCCAACATCATCCCCTACATAATGAAGAAGGAGAATCTCACCCCGGACCAGATGACCGACATTATGAACAAGAAGAGCGGCTTCCTGGGTCTGTCGGGCAAGACTTCCGACTGCCGAGAGCTCAGCGACCTCGCCACCGAAGGCGACAAGAAGGCCAAGCTCGCCCTCAAGAAGCTCACCTACGACATCATCAAGAATGTGGGTATGTATGTTGCCGTGATGAACGGAGTCGACCTTATCATCTTCACCGGCGGCATCGGTGAGCACAACGGCAGGCTCCGCCGCCGCGTCTGTGAGAACTTCACCTATATGGGCCTCAAGTTCGACTATGAAGCCAACGTAGCCTTCGGCGAGGATGCCATAATCTCCCTGCCGGATTCCGCCGTGAAGGTCGCACTCATCACCACGGACGAGGAACTCGTCATCGCCCGTGACACTATGCACATTGTTTCAGCATTAGAAGACTAACTATATGATAACCAATTTCAACGACGTATTCGCAGAGCTTAAGTCAAAGGGCATCTGCAAGAGAATGGTGGCCGCCTGGGCCGTAGATGAGCACACGATCGAAGCCGCCTCCAAGGCAGTCGACCTCGGCATAGTCAAGGCTATCCTTGTCGGCGACGAAGCTATGATTAAGGACGTCTGCGCCAAGATAGGAGCCGACCCCGCAAAGTTCGAGATCATCCACGAGAGCGTGGAACTCAAGGCTGTCGCCAAGGCAGTCCAGATGGTTCACGACGGCGAGGGCGACGTCCTGATGAAGGGCCTCTGCTCCACCGACAAATTCCTCCGTGCCATCCTCAACAAGGAGACCGGCCTTCTTCCTCCCAAGGGTCTCCTGAGCCACGTGGGCATAATCGAGAATCCCAACTATCACAAACTCATATTCCTCACCGATATGGCGGTCATTCCCGCCCCTGACTTCAGGCAGAAAGTGAAGATAACGGGCTTTGTGACCGACGTCGCCCGTTCTTTCGGCATCGCCAAGCCCAAGGTGGCCTTCATCGCCGCCTCCGAGCAGATGCTCGACTCGATGCAGGCCTGCATCGAAGGCGCGATGCTCGCCAAGATGTGCGACCGCGGCCAGATCCGCAGCTGCATAGGTGACGGTCCTCTCGCCCTGGATGTTGCCATCGATGAAGAATCCGTCCAGATCAAGAAGCTCGTCAGCCCCGTCGCCGGCGACGCCGACTGCCTGGTATTCCCCAACATCGAGTCCGCCAACGTCTTCTGGAAGACCAACTCCAAGCTCGCCAAGGGCGTCCGCCAGGCCGGTATGCTCGTGGGCACAAGCGCCCCCTGCATCCTCGCCAGCCGTGCAGACAGCGTGGACACGAAACTGAATTCCATCGCCGAAGCGGTGATGTTCGTGAAATAATCGGAGCGATTGAACGAAAAAGGGATTGACCGTCCGGCCAATCCCTTTTTCGTTATCTGGTCATTCGGTCGACGGCCAGTTCGACAAGGCCGCGGACCTGCGGTTTGTAGTCCGGGTTGGAGCTTTTGAGGTAGCGGTTGGCTATGGCGCAGCAGACCGTGCAGGCGTTGTGGCCCAGAAGGGCGGCCAGGCCGGCAAGCGGAGCTCCCTCCATCTCGAAGTTGGTGATGCGGTAGTCACCGAAGCGGAAGGTCTCGATGCGGTCAAGCATATCGGGCATCGCCAGCGGCAGGCGCACGATGCGGCCCTGGGGGCCATAGAATCCCGGAGCGGAGATGGTCACGCCTTTGATCGTGCAGTCGGCCAGCTTGTTGATTATCACGTCGCTTGCCTTGACAAAATATGGCGAGGCAATCTTTGGGTTCCAGTCCATATGCTTCTTGAAATCCTCCTCGACCTGCTCAAGGGCAACTTCGCTGCGGCGGCCATACCAGTTAAGGACGCCGTCGAAGCCCACGGAGATGTGGGAGAGGATATATGATCCCAGAGGGATGTCCGGATGGAGTGCGCCGGAAGTGCCGATGCGCAGGATGTTGAGCGTGCGGTGCTCGGGCTTTACCTCGCGGGTGGCGAAATCCACGTTGGCAAGGGCGTCGAGCTCGGTCATCACTATGTCGATGTTGTCCGGTCCGATGCCGTGGGAGAGCACTGTGACGCGCTTCCCGTTATGCTTTCCGGTCACGGACACGAACTCGCGCGAGGCGTGGCGGAATTCAATGTCGGTCAGATACTCGGCCACCATATCCACCCTGCCTGGGTCGCCCACGAGGATGACGTTGTCGGCGAGCTCCTCGGGCTTCATATGGATATGGAATACGGAACCGTCGTCGTTGATGATTAGTTCGGATTCAGGGATGCGCATAACGTGTTGTTTTAATCTTACAAAAAACAAATATAGTTTATTCTCCGGAAAATTCCTATTTTTGTAGTGTCAAACCAAAAAAAGAAAGCATATGTGGCAAAGAGTCCAGACCTTATACCTCGCGATATCCACCATCCTTATCGGCGCACTTTTCTTCTGCGTCAAGGCGACCGCCTTCGATGCAGACGCCGCCGGCCCTGCCGTTCTCAAGTACACGGATTACATCCCGTACCTGGTCCTTCTGATAATCATCTCGCTGCTTAACGTCCTGGCACTCACCACCTTCAAGCACCGCATCTTCCAGATGCGCACCGCCGTCCTGGCCGCCATAGTAACCATCGCCCTGCAGATCTGGCTTGGCGTCGATTTCTGGATGACACACGGGGAATATATCTTCAAGCTCACCGCCGTTTTCCCCATCCTCTGCGTAATCCTCGACTTCCTCGCCGCACGCGGCATCCTGGCCGACCAGCTTCTGGTCGAAAGCGCCTACCACCTTCGCAAGTCGCGCCGCGACCGCCGCAAATAGCAGCTCCCTTCCGGGTCGTTGCATCCCGATTGCGCAGAAATACCCTGTTTTGGGCAGGGAACGCCCCCCTCTTGCTACTTGACGCAGCGAACCGAGGCGGCGAAGTGGGATTTGTCGCCGGATCCGACCATCACGTCGGGGGTCTTTTCGTTGATGTAGATGTAGTCGACCTTTTCGGAGTCATAGACCGTGGAGGTCCAGAAGGCCGCATAGGCGCCGAAGCCCACAAAGGAATAGACGCCGTCGGAGACCGTGGCATAGCCCACTGGGATCACGGACATCAGATTCTCGTTGGTAATCTTCACTTCGGGGTAGTATTCCCACATACGGTCGTCGTTGAAGAAGGCATCGGCCATAAGGGAGCCGGCAGCGCCCTCGAAGGAACCTCCGCACAGGGTCTTCCATTCGTCCACGGTGGGGAGCCTCCAGCCTGAAGGACAGGCGGTTACAGCTTCGTCATAGGTGTAGAACCCGCCGAAGAGTTCCTGCACCGCAGGGGCCTCCTTATAGGGGACGCCGACCTCGGCATATTCAAGATTGGAACAGAACCAGTCGAGGCCGCCGTCGTTGTTGTAGAGGTAGGTGCGGGAGTCGCGCGAATCGGTGACTATGCCGCCGGTGGTGGAGGAAACCTCCGTGCCGTCCAAGGACTCGGCGGAAACCACTACCGTCGTCTTCATGCAGGTGGAATTGTAATAGCCGCTGGCGAAGGCCGCGCAGGTGATGGTCACATCTCCTATCTCGGAAGGAGCCTTGAAGACCTTGGTCCCGTCTTTCTCCACTGGGTCGCCTATATGGCGGACGGTGTCACGCACCGACTCCTCGGAACTGATGGTCCAGAAATAGCCGAAATCGCTCTTGTCGGCAGTGGAGACTCCCGAGGGGGTGAGGGTATAGGTCTCGCCGGGGCGGATATAGTCAGGGATGCTGAAATCGAGGGCGCCTGTGAACGATGCCGACAGCACGGTCTCCTCCTCTTTCTTCTTGCAGGAGAAAGCGAGGATGCACACCAGCAGCACAGGCAGTATATATCTTTTCATAAAACAGATGCCTTTTGGACAAACATTTCCGGGCAAAGCCCGAATACGCAAAGATATGCAAAAAAGCTGGAATGAGCAAGGACAGGCGTCTGTTTTCGAAATGAGGGGCTATTTCCGTATGGGATACAGCCTCAGCAGGAGCAGTATCAGAAGAGCTATGGCAGCCGGGAACAGCGAGAACAGGGCCCAGACCATCTGCTGGACCGCAGGTTCGTTCGTGATGGTCACGACCGTCTCGCCGGTGACCGGGTCAGACCCCGAGACGAAACCGGCGATTCCAAGCAGGAGGGCGACAAGCGCACCGGATATCGCGGAGCCGAATTTCTGGGCCATCGTTCCGGAGGAGAATATCAGACCTGTGGAAGAAGTGCCGTTCTTCTGCGTTGCATAGTCGGACACGTCGGCATACATCGACCACAGCAGCGGAGAGTACAGGCCTATGCCGACGGAGGCGAGGATAACCATCGCCACCATAAGCCATATATAGGCAGGGTCCATCGGGATGAAGAAGAAGGCGATGGAAGTAACCGCGCATATTACTGCAGCCCAGGCGAATGCCTTATTCTTGGAGCCGACCCATCGTGTGAAACGCGGCGACAGGCCTCCGAAGACCATACAGGTAACTTCCCCGAAGGTCATAAACACGGTGTAGTTGATTATAAGGCCGCCGGCGGTCACATCCCCGTGCAGGCAGTATGTCATCAGATAGGCGGCGACCGCATAGCGGAAACCGTTGAAGAGGTTGGTGCATATACCTATCAGGGTAAGATATATCCAGGGCTTGTTGCGGAAGAGGTCGGCAAAGGGCTTTAAACTGAACTTCTCGGCCCTTACAGGGGTCAGCCTCTCCTTCGTGAGAAGTCCGCAGGCAAGGGTGCCGAGGGCTGCCAGACCGCCAAGGATGGCACCAAGCACGGCATATTGATGCTGCTCGGAGCCCCCTATCATCTTCTGAAGGTAAGGGAATGACAGCAGAGTCACGAACCCCATCGCATAGGCACCCACCATACGGTAGGAGGAGAACTGGTTCTTCTCATCGTCATTGTCAGTCATTACGCCCAGAAGGGAACCATATGGCACGTTGACGGCAGTATACACCGCCATCATCAGAAGATACAGCGAATAGGCATATATCCGCTTGCCCACGGGGCCGAAATCGGGGGTATACAGCAAAAGCGCGAACACCAGTCCCAGCGGTATGGCACCGAATATCAGCCACGGGCGATAGGTGCCCCAGCGGGACTTTGTGCGGTCCGCCAGCGCCCCCATCATAGGGTCGGTCACCACGTCGAAAAGACGGGCAACCAGCATAAGGGTGGCCGTGTCGGCCACGGTGAGCCCGAAGATGCTGGTGAAAAACATAGGGAACGCTATGGTCATTACCTTCCAGGTGATACCGCCGGCGGCGGCGTCGCCGAGTCCATAGCCTATTTTCTCTGAGAGTTTTGCCATATGCTTGCGTGCGTTAATCGATATTGGGAGTGTCCCAGATGTAGGTCTCCGTGCAGTGGATGAGTGCGGACTGTCCTCCGCAGGACAGGCGGAAATCGCCTTCCTCCAGACGCCACTTTCCGTCAGCACCGACAAAAGCGAGGTCGGATGCCTTCAGGGAGAAAGCCACCGTCCTTGTCTGTCCGGCGGGAATCTCCACCTTCTCAAACCTGCGCAGGCGTTTCACGTCAGGGATGAGTGAAGCCACGAGGTCCGAACTGAACAGCAGGACTGCTTCCTTGCCGTCGCGCCTGCCGGTGTTGGTCACATCGACTTTCACCTTCAGAGTGTCCCCCACCCTGAAGGAGGATGGTCCTTCCACCCTGAGGTTTGCATATGAGAACTCAGTGTAGCTGAGGCCGTGTCCGAAAGGCCACTGCACATCCATCACTGCATCGTAATTGTATGACCCTTCCATCGTCTCCCTATGCTCCGTGACCTTGTAATCATAAGTATGCAGGGATGCCGTATGTTTAGGGTAGGTGAAAGGCAGTTTTCCGGAGAAATTCTCATCTGCAGAAAGGAGGGCCGCAAGGGCGTCAGCCCCGAAGTTTGAAGGGAGCATAACGTCCACCACTGCTGCGCACAGCGGCTCGATGTCCCCGATAAGGCGGGGGCGGCCTTCATTGAGGATCAATATGACGGGCTTCCCCGTGGCAGCAAGCCTGCGCACCAGCTCTTTCTGGTTTGCCGAGAGGTTCAGGTCGTCCATATTGCCGGTGGTTTCGCAATAGGAATTCTCACCCACGCAGGCCACTATGACATCCGCTCCGGCTGCAGCCTTGACCGCCTTGTCGACATCCACGGCAAAATCTTTCTGCCAGTCGTCTGAACCATATACTACGCCGGGGACATACTGGACCGAGTCAAAGCGCTTTTCAAGCGCCTCGACTATTGTATTATACCCAGGCACGTAATCGTCCGCGGAACCCTGCCAGGTGTAGCTCCAGCCGCCATTCAGGGCTCGAAGGCTGTTGGCATTAGGCCCGGTGACAAGAATCCTGGCCTTCTTGCCAAGAGGAAGGATTCCACCTTCATTCTTGAGCAGGACCTCGCTCTCGAGGGCTGCCTGATATGACTCGGCAGCAAAGGCGGGGGAAGCGAATTCAGGGTAGTCGCAGTCCCAGACCGGGTTTTCAAACAGACCCAGACGCACTTTCAGCCTGAGGACGCGTCGAACGGCATCGTCAAGGCGTTCCCTGCTGATCCTGCCTTCCCTGACAAGTTCCACTATCGCGGTGCAGCACTCCGGATCATACGGGTCCATTATCATATCTATACCGGCATTGATGCCCATTGCCACAGCTTCCTTCTTGTCCGCCGCGACGTGGTCTCTCTGCCAGAGATTGTCGATATCCGCCCAGTCGGTCACAAGCATACCGTCCCAGCCCAGCTGATCTTTCACCCAGCCGCTTAGGAGTACGGCGTTGGCGTGGGTGGGAATGCCGTTTATCGAGGCGGAGTTCACCATAGCGGTGAGCGCCCCGGCGCGGAAACACTCCAGGAAGGGAGCGAAGAACTTTTCCCTGAGGTCATTCTCCGCTATGATGGCCGGGGTGCGGTCCTTACCGGAAACCGGCACGCCATAGCCCATAAAATGCTTGATGGAAACTGCTGCGTGATAAGGGTCTATATGGTTTGGATCGCTGCCCTGGACAGCCTCGGTCTCGGCCTTTGCCATCTGGGCCTGAAGGTATGGATCCTCCCCGAAGCTCTCCCACTGGCGGGGCCAGCGGGGATCCCGGCCAAGGTCCATAACCGGAGAGAACACCCACGGCACCTGTGCAGCGCGGGTCTCATATGCAATGGCCCTGCCCATCATACGGGCAAATTCAAGGTTGAACGATGCCGCAAGGTTGATTTCCTGAGGATACAGCGAGCCTTCGGTCAGATACGAAGCCCCGTGTATCATATCCAGGCCGTATATGCAGGGGATACCTATCGCCTCCATGGACTTTTCCTGGATCTGGCGCACCATCTCGGCAGTTTGGTGACGGGTGTGCGCCCTGTCGTGCATCACATTCAGGATGGAACCGACTTTATAGTCGCCTATGATTGAGTTCAGCTTCTCGGGGTCGATACGTTCCCGGCTTTCATCTTCCAGCACGCTGATATTCAGCTGGACAAGCTGTCCGGCCTTCTGCTCGAGGGTCATAGTTCCAAGCACCTGCTCTACCTTGGCCTCGACGTCCTTGTCCGAAGGTATGGCCTTTGGCGTCCCAGGGGCGCAGGCCGTGGCGACTGCCGTTGCAATCAGAGTCTTCATCGCAATCTTTGTACAAGACATAAACCTATGATAGTAATTTAATTATTTCCAGACACATACGGCTGTTGTGATAGGGACATTTCCAGAATCCGGCCTTGGGCTGGGTCTTGTCGGGAGTCCCGTCCGGAAGGATGGCCCACCACCATTCGCCGCCCTCAGGATCCACAAGATTCTTCCTGATATATTCCCACGCTGCGGCGGCGGTCCGCTCAGCGCCGGCGACTCCGTGATATTTCCACAGCCACAGGTATCCCACTACGGTTTCTGCCTGCACCCACCATTGGCGGGAGTCGTCGAAGGTGCCGTCAGGCAGGCACTCGTAACGCATCGAGCCGTCTTCCATAAGACCCTCCCCGGCAGCCTTTCCCATCGCAAGGGCGAAGGGCCGGACGCGCTCGGCAACCGAAGCGTCCTTAAGGGCGAAAGCGCACTCGAGGGCCAGCCAGGAAGTCTCTATGTCGTGACCATACGAAACACCTCCGGGCAGGACGCTCCAGTCGCGGTCGAAGTAGAGCCGCAGATGTCCGTCGGGGCCCATCACCTTGGTGCATATTATATCCAGAAGGCGCTCAGTGGCCGTTTTCAGACCTTCGTCGGGCCACACCTGGAAAAGATTGGCATATGCCTCCAGGATATGGAGATGCGAATTCATAGTCTTGGGGGCGTTGATATCGTGGGCGCTGAGGGACATATCCTCCAGGGGCGAGAAGTCGCGGGCAAGGGCCTCGCAGTAGCCTCCGTATTGCCTGTCGGCGAAATGCTCCTCGACTATGCGGTAAAGCCCTATGGCAGCCTGAAGGACCTTCTCGTCTCGGGTCACCTTATACAGTTCGCTGAGGCCGTAGATGGCAAAGCCCTGGGAATAGAGCTGTTTCTTGGTTTCGAGAGGCCGGCCATCCGCTGCAACGCTCCAATAGACTCCTCCGAAACGGGAGTCGCAGAAATACCTTAGGAACCACTCGCTCTGGTGGAGGGCCGCCTCCAGGTACTCTTTCTTTCCCAAAGCGGCATAGGCAGCGGAGAAACTCCATATGATCCTGGCCCCGAGGATGACTCCACGGGGAGCATCCCGTAGCACCTGACCACTGGCGTCCATTTCGCCGTAGAAACCGCCACGCGGGTCCTTAAGGCCAAGCCAAAGCGGAAGGATATTCCGCTCGAGGCATTCTCGTGCCTGCAATGCAAACAATTCAGTATCAATCATATCCTAGTATTCCCAGTCGTCCGTCCTGAAGGGAGGGATGGGGATTCCGTTGCTCTTGCAAAGATTGGCTCCCATCCAGTTGCGGAAAGAGTAGCGAACGGCTACCGGGTGAGGGACTTCCTCGCACTGCACGTGGAGGGTCTCGCCATCCCAGTCGATAAAAGCCTTGGCAAGGTGGAACTCCCTGTCCTGTCCGGCAAGTTCAAATCCCACTACCTCGCGGGATGAGATGGAACCGAGATTGCTCCATATCTGCGTAAGGCGAAGCGTCACGCTGCCATCTTCGTTATAGACAACCTTGTCGATGCGCGGAAGCTCTATGGAGAAACCTGTGGGCAGTCCATATACGTTCTGGAGGGCACGCTGAACCATCATATCGGCGACTTCCTTCTTCTTGGCGGGATGAACGGTGACTTCGCTGCCGAGAGTCTCCGTGCATACTGCCCAGGCATTATCCAGGATCTGCTCGGTATGAAGTTGATTCTCAACGAAATGAGGACGCCAGCGTCCATCTTTGTCCCCGTGGGCGAAAGGAGCCAGGAGGGTGAAGATGAAAGGCAGGTCCCTGCCCCATTCACTTCTCCATAGGCGTACCATCGCGGCCTGCAGCTTGTCGTAGCAGTGAGGCTGGCCCATATTGGAGCAGCCCTGATACCACAGTATGCCTTTGGCCGCATATCCCGCTATGGGCTTCACCCTGCCGTTCCATATCAGCTCAGGAGTCTCCGGCCATCGGCCAGGAACGTCCTTGACAGCATATATCTCCTCAAGCTCCGCAGGTGTAAGTCCAGCCCCGTCAATGGTTTCCTTTGTCATCCACGGCTCTATGCGGCTTCCGCCCCAGGCATTGACGATGATACCTACAGGGACGCCCAGGATTCCGGTGAGACGCCTGGCGAAGAAATATGCAACCGCCGAGGTGCGGGACGCCACATCCGGTGAACTATATGCCCAGGCGGCATCGACATCCCGCTGGGGAGTTGTGCATTTCGGGGTCCTTATGTCGAATACGCGCACCTGGGACTGTGTCCCCGAGGCTGACATAATGGCTTCCACAGCTCCCTCAACCTCCTGGAAACCGAACCCGGAAAGGGGCATTTCCATATTGGACTGGCCGCTGCACAGCCACACCTCGCCAAGGACGACATCCTTGATCTCAACCTTTTCCCTGCCGCTGCGGACTGTCAGCGTCCTGGAGACGCCGTCTGCAAGAGGGGTGCGCACCGAGGTGCGCCACAGGCTGTCGGAGGACACCGTCGTCCTGTAGGAGTCTCCGTTCCACTTTACCACGACCGTGGCACCGGGCTCTCCCCTGCCCCATACAGGAACATCGGTCCCCTGCTGCAGAACGGCGTGGTCGCTGAAAATGGATGACAGCATCAAAGCTGCGAGAAAGATATTCATAGGTTACTGTCAATTAATCTGTTGATGGCTTCCACGGAAAGGCCTGTGCGAAGGCCGTCTTCCGGGGTATTGAGGCAATAGTCCACAAGACGGTCCACCGTGGAGGTGGCCACGTGCAGGCGGGTGTCCGAAGAGGCATAGTAGATGAACACCTTCCCGTCAGGGTCGCATATCCATCCGTTGGAGAACAGCACGTTCATAACGTCTCCGACATATTCCCCGCCCTCAGGTGCCATAAAGAAGCCGCCTGGGCTGGCAATGACACGAGTGGGGTCGTCAAGGGCCGTCATATACATATACAGGACATAGCGCAGGCCGCTTGCACAGCCCCTTACGCCGTGGGCCAGGTGCAGCCAGCCCTTATCCGTCTTGATGGGATGGGGGCCTTCGCCGTTCTTAACCTCCATAATGGTGTGGTAGCGGCGGCTGCTTATTATCTTTTCGCTGGTTACTACAGCATTCTCCATACTGTCCACCAGCGCCCAGCCTATGCCTCCGCCGCTCCCGGCGTCGATAAAGCCGTCCTGGGGGCGTGTATAGAGGGCGTATTTTCCGTCCACGAATTCGGGATGGAGTACCACGTTCCGCTGCTGGCTGGTGCTCTTAAGGTCGGGCAGGCGTTCCCAGGTGAGGAAATCCCGGGTGCGGACTATTCCCGCCGCCGCCACTGCCGCAGACAGGTCGGAAGGGTTGGAACGGTCCTTGCGTTCGACGCAGAAGATGCCATAGATCCAACCGTCCTCGTGGGCTGTGAGGCGCATATCATAGACATTGGTCGCTGGCTCTCCCCATTCAGGGATGGTGACAGGGCGGGGCCAGAACCTGAAATTGTCGACTCCATTAGGGCTTTCAGCCACGGCGAAGAAGGATTTCCGGTCATTCCCTTCGACACGGGCTACCAGCAGGTAACGGCCGTTCCACTTGATGGCGCCGGAATTCATAACGGCGTGCACGCCAATGCGTTCCATCAGGAAGGGATTGGTCTTGGGATTCAGGTCGTAACGCCACTCCAGCGGAGCGTGGTCCGCCGTGAGCACCGGATGGACATAACGCTCATAAATACCGTTCCCCTCGAGGGGGGTGTTCACACTCTCCAGCAACTCCTTGTGAGCGTTGATAAGGTACGCAAGTCTCTCTTTGAAATCCATATGTGTGTTAATCCAAGAAAACAATATTATCCAATTCACTGAAGGCCTTCATGTCGGCCTCGTATTCAAATCCCTTCCAGGCCGCATAGAAATGCTCCGGACGGTCGTCTGCATTGCGCCAGGTGAGGACATAGCATATGGGGAAATTCCGGATGGCTGGTTCCAGTATACCGGTCCACCAGGCGGGTTCCACAAGCCCTTCCAGACCTGTTTCGCTCAGGCACATAAGCTTTCCGTGGGCGGAGGCAAGTTCCTGAAGATATGTAAGATTCACCTTGATCTCTTGCACATAGCGGCGGGAGGCGTCCTCCACAGTTCCGTCTCCTACGAACTCATAGGTGTCCACGCCCAGTATATCCACGAACTCATCGCCGGGATAGCGGCTTATATAGGCCTGCGGCCCTGCATCACCGTTGGGGGAATAGCACCAGAGGAGGTTTTTAAGGCCCCGTTCCTGGGTGCAGTACCGCCAGACCAGGCGGAACAGCTCAATATACTGCTGCTCCGTGCAGAGGTCGAGGCCCCACCAGAACCAGCTGCCGAGATTCTCGTGCCAGGGACGGAAAATCACGGGCACATCCTCTCCGAGTGACTCCAGGAAATCTCCGAGGCGCTTCATCCACAGGCCGAATTCTTCCTCAAGGGAACCACCCGGCAGGATTGACGCCACGACCTGGTCGCTGCTCACATCCCAGGCATCGCCTCCCGTGAGCGGATTGCGAGGATGCCAGGAGAAGGTGACTATGCCTCCCCTCCGGGCGTGAACGCGGGCTGCCTTGCGGATAAGTCCGAAGGGGACATTGTCCAGGTTGGCCTCCCGGCCCAGTTCTATCCCTCCCAGGTCAAAGCCGAGGACCATAGGGTATTTCCCTGTAACGTCCTTGACGTCAGAACGTTCAAGCGGGTCGTTGCTCCAGTCGGAGACCCTCCACTGGTGCCCGTAGGACAGGTCATCCTGGTGACCGTATAGAATCTTCCCGCTGTCGGCAGCAGCCTTCAGACGGTCGGCAAGGGAGGCAGGTTCCTGCTCTGCGCAGGCGATGCACAGGGTAAGCACCGCACATAGGGTCATAATCTTTCTCATATGCTGTCATACACGTCCTGCAGGGTTCGCCCGTTGTCATTGTAAGCGCGCAGGATTACGCTTACTGGAGCTTCGGAATCAGCAAAGTACCCGCCTGTGTCGTGACGCAGGTAGCCGTGGCACTCCTGGCCGAACCCTTCTGCGCCGTTGTCCCATATGAATGCCGGAAGGCCCTCTGAAGCAGCCGCTTTGGCCACATACTCCAGATAGTAAAGATAGAACTTCCAGGCCCGGCTGTCGGATATGTCCCGTTTGGAACAGCCGAATTCACCGATATACACAGGGACGCCGTTGTCTATGAAACGTTCGCGCAGAGCCTTGAAGGTCTGCCGGACGTGGTCTTCATCGCCCCAGTCAGCCTTCTTGCCTTTCTGGCCGGCATGACCCCAGTCTGAGTACTGCTCCTTGCTTATGGTGTAACCGTCCGGGTCATAGAAATGCACCGATATCATCACCTTGCCTGCAGGATCTGCCGGAACGGCCATATACTCCGACCAGGAAGGGCTGGCGGCATATGTGGGGACACCCAGCCACCTTGTGGCATTGTTGCCGCCCTCAGAGCGGACCGTCTCCACGAAGACGCGGTTCCACTCGTTGAGAGTATTGCATTGCAAGGCAGGATTGGCCTTGAAAGCATCGCTCCATCCCCAACCTCCGTCCTGTATCTCATTGACTGACTCGAAGATGAGGAATTCGCCCTTGGAGGAGAACTTCTGTGCAATCTGTCTCCACACTGCGGACAGTTTCTGCTTGACCAGCGTATTGTAGGAAGGGTCATTGGTGGCCTTGAGCACGTCGAGCCAATGTCCGTCCTTGTTGCATTCGTCGTGATGGATGTTGATGATGGCATTCAGACCGGCTTTCTCAGCCATCCCGACAAGTTCAGCGGCCCTTTCAAGCCAGGCAGGGTCAAGGGTATAGTCAGGGGCGGGACCTATCTTCCTGAGCCAGGTGATGGGGATTCGCACGCTGTTGAAACCCAGCTCCTTGAGACGATTGAACAAAGCCTGGGTGGCAGTTCCGTTGCCCCACGCCTTCTCGTCGGGCATATCCTTGTTGTCACCGTAGGTCCAGAAGGCATCCATCTGATTGCCGAGATTCCACCCCGGGCCAAGCCACAGGACGTTCCTCGGGCCGGAAGGCCGGACATCGCCGGAAGGATCCAGGGAAGGGTCATTGACAGCCTGAGGCTCGTCAGAGGGCTGCACGGCCTGTCCTCCGCCCTGCGTGTGGCACGAACAGGCGAAGGTAACAGTCAGGCAAAGTCCTATGATAACACTCTTGATCATTTGGTATAGAGGTCTTCAGGAAGGTCTTCGCGGGCAAGCACCTTTTCTGATGCGAAAGCAGCTGTCCACCAGGCGATATCGGCGTGACCGTGGGCATAGCCGCGGCTGCCGTCGTTGTCATAGTCATACCAGGGCATGGCATACAGCCACTTGGCTCCGGCCGTCCACTGCGAAGGCAGGGTATCCACTGCACCGCATTCGGACAGGGTTATCATCTTCTGGGGCCAGTAGCCCTCGACTGTGCTGAACTGGGAGGCGATGGAAGCGGCGGAGGCGGGACTTGAGGCTGAACCATATATGTCGCGCCCTACGATGTCCACGTAGTCATCCCCGGGATAATACGCCCAGTCCTGGTCCGCTGCGGAGGAAGTCTGGGTCGTCCAGACCCATATCAGGTTTTTGACGCCCTTTTGGGCAAGATAGTCAAACATATAGCGCCATAGGGCCTTGTAGGCATCCGGCCCGTCGTAGCCCCACCAGAACCACGCGGCCTTGCTGCCGGACTGGTTCCAGGTAGCATATGTGTTGCCGGCCGCCTCGTGAAGGGGGCGCCACAGGACCGGTATCCCGGCTTCCTGCAGAAGGAGAAGATATCCGGCGACCTTGTCCAGGTCGGTCTTCGCCACGGTATTCTCCCAGGTCCCGTTGGCGGGGACGTTCTTAGCCTGGAAAGAGGTGGTGTTGTCATAGACGTAATCTGATGAGCCTTCCCTTTTCGGGACCCTCCAATGCCAGCTTGCTGCTATTATTCCACCGGCGTCGAACCACTCACGGGCAGGTGTGATGTCGCCGTAGTCTATCCAGTTCGCCGGAGATTCCGGCAGATGGATATAATCGTAAGTCGCTATGGCAGGATGTTTTCCGGTGTATTTTGCCACCCAGTCGCCCTCGAAGTTGTTCCAGTTCACCTTGGCCATGGACGCGCTGAGCACAGACTCGCCCCAGATGGAAAGGAGATAGCTGTAGAGGCTCCTGGTCGCCTGGGTCACGCCTTCTGTCACGGGTTCTGCCGATATGGTGGCATCGGGGTCTACGCTTGGTTCAACCCTGGGATCGACGCTCTCCTGGGGAACTGAGTCCTCCTCGGTGCTGAAGGAGAGGCTCCACGCCTGGCAGGGAGTGCCGTCTACGGTTGATTTCACTGCTCCTGCAGCAACTGCCAACTTATACTGTTTCCCTTTTTCCAGTTCGCCGAAAGTAACCTGGACCTTCTTGTTGGTTACGCTGACCTGGGTCTGCACCGATGTCAGGCTTACCAGGGAGGCATCCGACAGGGTCACGCCCGTGTTGAATGTAAGGTCTATCTTACCGACGGAGACGGAAATGCCCGTAGCTCCCTGGGCTATCGTGGAACTTTCCACAACGGGGATGACAGGCTGGGTGGCCGGGGTTGAGTCCGGCTTGCAGGCGGCAAGGATAATTGCCACCGGAAAGAGTATGCAGAGTAACTTCTTCAACATTGCCAACAGTATTTTGATGGATCCCGGAGAGAGTTTCACCCCTCTCCGGAATAAAGTACAAATATAGCTTATTTATGCGACAGGCGGAAGTTGTCGAACTTCATCCCGACAGGCAGTGCCTGCGAAGAAGTTCCGTCGATATACAGTCCGTTAGTGCCACCCATAAGGTTGTGCGCCCCGGTAAAGGTGTGGGAGAAGGTATAGGTCGCCCACTTGCCGTTGCCGGTTATGCCTGCGAGGAATGTCTCGCCCCACCAGCACCACTGGTCACCCAGCACGAGCTGAGCCTTGCAGGTACCGTCCTGAGCCCATCCTGAAGGGATGAAAATATCAATCTTGACCACGTAGTTCTCGATGGACTCGCCTTCGGGAAGGGCGGGCTTGACATCGTCGAAGTGGTTGCAGTTGATAATCCAGGCACCGGTTGCCTCGGAGGTGATTTCCAGCACGTGATTGCCGCCTTCCTCGACCGCTGAGGCACATCCGCTCCAGCTACCGTCCCAACTGCCGTCGTGACCGCCGTGGGCCTCGTAGTCGTTGAGCATTATGTCAGTGGGTAATATGGGCTCAGTGTCCTTGTTCTCATAGGTCAGGTAGACCTTGGTGTAGGTAACATTGAAGCCCTTGCATACCAGACCCTTAGCTACCAGCAGGTCAACGTCTGCATTATTAAGATCGACCTGGAAGTGGGTAGTGCCTGCGCCGACATCTATGCAACCATAGCCGTTATTGAACGGTTCACAGCAGCTCAGCAGGGCCCAGTCTCCGTCGAGAGGGGCAATCTGCTGATAATCAGCATCGGAGTTGGTCACATACTCCACGTGCAGGACGCAGCCGTAAGGAATGGCATCGAACAGATGCTGCCAGGCAAGGTTCAGGACAGCGGAGCCATCCCAGGCTGTACCCACATTCTGCTCGCCTTCCCATATCAGGAGGGTGGTAATCTTGCCCTTGACATCTATGGCATAGGCGCACACCTCCTCATCGCCGTTGAACAGGACGAAGCGGGGATTCCAGGAGCCTGTGTCCACACCTTCAGGAATGAGGAACGCGAAGCGCGTGTCAGTGCGCTCGGAATAGGCAGTAACCTTGACATCGCCGAAATAGATGGCGTCTATGAGGTTGAAGTTGCTTCCTTCCATAACGACCTCATCGCCGACGGATGCGGGAGAAGTGAGGGAGGTCACATTGACCAGGGCATCATAGGAAACGGTTATCTCGGCTTCGCTTTCGGCAGAAACGCCGTTGGCGGCCTTGACACCGACCTTGCCTGAAGGCACTGTAGCAGAAGTGCTGACTTTCAGCTCAGTAGCGCTGACTGTCTCAAACTCCATATCGGCGCCGCCTATCGTCAGGGAGACGACCAGGTCGAGATCGGTACCGGTCACGGTGACATCGTCACCCGCGGTTATAGCGGCGGGAGAAACAGCCGTGATGACAGGCTTGACAAGGGTGATACTCTCAGTCTGGACGCTTTTTCCGGAGGCTGTGGAAATGGTGATTGCACCGTCAACTGCCTTCACAGGGATGGCTGCAGTAACTTTGCTGCCGTCATTGGTGAAAGTCTCGACGGTTTCGTTTCCGAATGCAACTCCGGTGACAAGGTCTATGTCAGTGCCGGTGATGACTACGTTCAGGCCGGCCTTGAACACGGACTCGGCCGCGACGGCAAGGCCCGTGGGGACCTTAACCGTGATGGCATCGGCGGAAACCGCCTGCACTCCGGCTGCTGAAGTGATGGAAATGGTGCCGTCCTGCACCGTGCCGGGAACTTTCACTACAAGCTTGGTGTCAGTGACGGAGACTGCATCGGCAATCTCGATGGCGGAAGCGCCGTGGAAGGCGATTTCGTCAACAGATTCAAGAAGGGTGCCGGTTATGGTCAGTTCGTCGCCGGGACGCACGGACAGGGGGGATATGCCGCTGATGGCGGGCTGGGCAACGGTGAATTCCTCCTCGGAAAACAGCTGGTTGCCGTTGGCATCCATAAGGAAGAGCTTGCCGGAAGCGGCACCGCGGGGCACGGGGGCCACGATCTTGTGGCGGTCCTGCTCCGTGAACTGCTCGGCATCGGTCAGGGCCTTCTGGTTGCCTGCAAAGCCAAGGGAAGTGACATTGTTGAGATATTCACCGGTAACGGTGACAAGGTCGCCGGGCTTGAGGGGACTCGACTCGGCCTTTGCCTCAGAGATCGAGTACTGCTCGGTGAATGTAAGGTCCGACGAGGTTACGATGGTACCTCCGTCATATGTGAGGGTAAGTTTGCCGGTTTCCGCCTCCATAGGGACGATAACCTTGAATCCACCCTCGGTCTTGTCCGTCAGAGAGGTCACAACCACACCGCCGCCGAACTCGACTGACTTGACGATATCCAGGTGCTTGCCTATGAAGGAAAGCGAGGAGCCACGCAGTACGGGATTGGGACCGAAAGCTTCCAGGACCACGGCACCGGAATCATCCGGCTCATAGCCGTTGGGTTCTTTGGCACAGGACACTGCAATGGCTGCCATAGCCACCGCGGCCAATATTATTTTAAACGTCTTTTTCATACTACTTGATGCTTACCAGTCTAAGATTGTCAATGAAGAGTTCCAGCTCACCGGGGCCGTCAGCAGCTCCGAAAGGCATCATATGGAAGTTGACCATATCCTCGAAACTGCCAAGATGGCGCTCTTCGTTCTCCTCCTTGTTGGTCGTGAAGTCCGCGATGGGGATGCGGATGGTACGCCACTCCCCGGGAGTGAAACCGGTCTCGTACAATTTCCAGTGATACTGGGCTTCGGTGCCGTCCACGCTCTGCTCCTCCGCATCCTTGTTGAACCAGATAATCATAGGGGTGCAGTCCCACTTGTTGCAGCAGTACTCGAACTCGAGTGCGTAGTCTGCGGGCTCGCCTTCGCTCACGAGAGGCTTGTGGGTGGGATTGAGCCAGAAGAGCTGCATTTCGTTCGCAGGCCAGGCCCAGCTGCCGACAGCTCCGTGCAGGTCAAGATACTGGCCGGAGCAAGGGGTCGTGGTATCGAAACGGCCTGTGCCCCAGGTCACTGCGGAGGTGGAGGTAAAGTCCTCGAAGAGGCCTTCCGTGCTGTGCCAGTTGAATGCGGAACGGGATGTTCCGTATGCAGAGGTCACGGAGACGGGGCCCTCGATGGTTGCACCGGCGGGAACTTCGATCGTGATCGCGGTCTCGGTCGCGCTCACCACCTTGGCGGCCACCTGGCCAGGGAAAGTCACATCCACCGAACCGTCTTCACGGGGGAAGAAATACTTGCCGCGGATAAAGGTATTGGAGCCTTCGGGGGCGTAGAGACAGTCTATGGATTCAACTGAAGGTGAAGGGATTATGACGGCAATGTCATATGATGCAGTCTTGCCGGAGGCAGTAGTGAGGTACATCTTGTTGGTCACCTCAGTCGGCATAGCGGAAGGGACCTGGCAGATGATGGAAGTAGGGGTGATGAGCGTGGGGTTGAGCTTGCAGTACTGGTCGTTGAAAGCTATCTTCACCACGTTGCCGAGGCCTTCGCCTATGATGGCCACGTTGCCGCCCATCGACACTGAAGTAAGCAGCTTGTCACCCTGGGCAGGATCGACCGGACGGACGAAACGGACCACGGGTGTGGCATCCGTGTCCTTCTTGCAGGAAGAAAAGACGCAGCCTGCCGCAAGCACGATGGTTATAAGAGATATTATTCTATGTTTCATAGGGCGTTCTATTGATTTTCGGTTTCGAAAACATACTCAACCGCCGCTTCCTTGAGGATGGGGGCTACGGTAGCCTCGGATTCAGGAATCGGAAGGTACATCGACGCATCGGTGAACACGATGTTGTTCACACGGTAGGTACGGAGGAATTCGGCACCCTTGTAGTAATCCTGGTTCATAGTGCCGTCCTCGTTCTCGGAAGAAATGGTCATATTCTCCCAGATGGTGGTGTAGTAGGACTTGTCATTCTCCCAGGTATACTGGTCTTCGATGGTGAAGGTAGGGTTGCCTGCGGAGTCATACGTAAACTTGTCGCTGCCCCAGTTGAAGACATATTTCTTGTCCCTTTCCATATCGTTCAAGTACTTCAGGCCCGCGGTGTGGTCACGGTACCATACCCTCTTGACATCCATCCAGTTGATGCCTTCGAAAGCGAATTCCTTGCGGCGCTCGCGGATGATGTCCTCGAAGGAGATGGCTGCGTAGGTATTGGTAAGGCCGGCGCGGGAGAGAATCTCGCCCATATAGCCTATGGCATCAGCATCCGAGGTGGAGGAGCCGGTGCCTATGCAGGCCTCGATGTAAACCATCATCACGTCGGCGAACCTCAGGAGGACCATATTGTTTCCGCCGTCCTGGTTGAGACCGACCTGTCCGCCGCAGTCATCGGGTTTGCCGACGACATATTTGCGCACGTGTGCAAGCATCTCATTTGCGCTTTCAAGCTGGATCTCAAGGTCGGCAGGGTCACGGTAGCTGTACTGGTAGGTGTAGCCGCCGTCAGCGGAAGCGAGGTTGGAATAGGTGTCGCCATTGGTCATATAGATGCCCTTGCGGCGCAGGTCACCGGCCGTGTAGAGGGACTGCAGGGAAAGGGTGGGACCCTTGCCGGCGCCCCAGGTCTGGTCGGCCAGACGGGAAGAACGGGACCAGTTGGCGTTGCGGGAATTGCCTTCGGCATATTCACCCTTCATGCACTGTATGGCAATGAGGGATTCCTTGCAGTTGTTGCCTTCCACGAGGAATATCTTCTCATAATCGTCGAAGAGGCCATATCCAGCCTTGAGGCCCCTGTCGATGGCCTGCTTGGCATTGGTCTTGGCCAGGTCATACAGGGCGGCGTCATTCTTGAAGGCGGCGTGCTGCAGATAGACCTTGGCGAGAAGGCCCTGTGCCGAAGACTTGGTGACGCGTCCGGGCTCGTCTGTTTCGGGAAGGTAGGAGACCGCATTGGTCAGGTCACGCTCCATAAACTTATAGAGGGACTCCTGGGTGTTCCTTTTGACATATATGTCCTCGGGGCCGCCGGTAATGAGGGTGGTGGCATTCTCGATGATAGGAACTTCTCCCCAGTATTCCGTCAGGAACAGATAAGCCATCGAACGCAGGGTAAGGGCCTCTCCGAGGGCTGCATTGACATCCTCCTGTGAGACACCGTTCTTAAGGGCGGAGGAAGGCATATCGTTGATGACGGAATTGGCCATCGAGACTATACGGTACAGTCCGACCCAGCCGTTGCGCAGGTGGGAATTGGTGGAAGTCACCGAGTTGTAGTAGTAATGGCCCTCCTGGTCATATGTGTAGTACATATCCCCGGCCATCATATCTCCGGCGTAGAACATAAAGTTGGCATGGAAATCAAACCAGGCCTTGCCGGCATACAGGACCGCGGTATTGGAACGGATGGCGGCCTTGGTGTTGTAGTAGTTGTCTGCCATCAGGGTATCCTGGGGTTCCATAGTAAGCCATTTGGAGCAGGATGCGGTGCAGAGCACGAGGGCAGCGGCGATAACGAAGCTAATTCTATTTTTCATTTTTCTGTCCTCCCTTTTAGAATGTGATATTGACTCCGGCAGTCACGGAAAGCGGGGTAGGATAACGTCCGCGGTCGATGTTCTGCAGCAGTGAGCTCTGGTTGTATGCACCTATTTCAGGGTCATATCCCGAGTAACGGCTCAGCGTGAAGACGTTACTGGCGTTGACATAGACCTTGGCCGAGGCTATGGGGGTCTTCTCGAATATGGATTCGGGCAGACGGTAGGTCAGCGAGAGGGTCTGGAGACGCAGGTAGGAGCCGTCCTCGATCCAACGGTCGCTCATACGGAGGTTGCCGTTGAAATCGTTCAGGGATGCCCTCGGAAGGAGATATCCATACTTTGAGGAGACGCCTGTGCCGGCTACGAGTTCGCCGGCCTCATCATAGCGGGCGCGCTCGTTGGCGGTATAGAGCTGATTGTCCCACAGGGAGTTGAAAGCCTCCGTACGGAAGCGGGAGAAGTTCAGGACCTTTCCGCCCACCGAACCCGTGAAAGCGATGTTCAGGTCGAAGCGGCCAATCATGAAGGTATTGGTAAAGCCGAAGGTGAACAGGGGGTTGGGGTCGCCTATGACGGTCTGGTCATATGCATCGATGACGCCGTCAGGGGTGCCGTTGGGGCCTGATATATCCTTGAACTTTATGTCGCCGGCAAATACGCCGGTGGTCTTGTTGACCAGGTTGACGCCGGGGTTGGAGGGATCCTCAACCTGCACGGGGGCGGCGAGAATCTCGGCAGCGTTGCTGAACAGGCCGTCTGTGATGTAGCCGTAGAAAACGCCGATGGGCTGGCCGACCATAATCTTCGTTGCGGTCTGGAAACCGGAATACCAGTCGATGGCGCCGCTGAGGGTCTGGGTGTCGCTGTTGAGGGCGTCAACCCTGTTGCGGTTCATCGAGAAGACTATGTTGGTGGTCCAGTTGAAGTCCTTGTTCTCGATGTTGTGGGTGGTCAGGTTGATGTCGAAACCGCGGTTGCTGGTCTGACCCATATTGACCATAGGGGTGGCGATGTCCTGATAGGTCGTGGTGCCGCCGAGGTAGGCGGGGACGGACATCTGGAGGAGCAGGTCCTTGGACTTCTTGTAGTAGGCGTCGAAGGTGAGGTTGACGCGGCCCTTGAACAGGGACAGGTCGATACCGGCGTTGAACTGCTCGGAAGCCTCCCATTTGAGGTCAGGGTTGGCGATGTTGGCCATAAAGTAGGCCGTGCCGCCCATAACTTCCGGGATATTGAAGGAATTCATCTTGGCGCTGTACAGGAAGGAAGCGATATTGGAGTTACCTACCTGGCCGTAACCGGCACGGAGCTTGAATTCGTTGACCGTGGGACGGATATTCTCCCAGAAAGGCTCCTCGCTGATACGCCAGGCAAGGGCCGTGGAAGGGAAGAGACCCCAGCGGTTGTTGGGGCCGAACTTGGAGGAACCGTCGGCACGCAGCGTCGCGGTGATATAGTAGCGCTCATTCCAGTTATAGTTGGCACGGGCGAAGAACGACGCCATGGTGTCACCGTCCTGGTGTCCCTGGTTGGACACGAAGGTACCGTCGTTGGTGACGATATGCACGAGGTCGGTGGAGAGGTCCTGCTTGATTATCATACTGTTGCTCCACTGGCTCCTGGACGCTTCGAATCCAAGCATCACACCAAGGTTGTGCTTCTGGGCGAAGGTCTTGTTGTAGTTGGCATATGTCCTGGTCTGGAAATACAGGGAGTGGTCCTCACGCTGCATTATCTGGTTGGTGTCGCTGGACAGCAGGCCGAAGGAATATGTGGGGATGAAGCAACGGTTGTTGTTGTCGTTGTTGTCGAAGTTGAATTCAGTACGGATGTTCAGGTCCTTGATGGGATCCAGGCTCAGGTAGATGCTTCCCATACTGCGGTTGCGCTTATAGTCGTTGCTCTTCATAAGGGCAAGCCACACGGGGTTGTAGCTGGAGGATCCGTTCACCGTCTCGGGACCGGCCCAGTTGCCGTTGAAATCATAGACCGGGATGCTGGGCATCATGGTGAGGGCCTGGAGGATGACACCGTCCGTACCGTCGTTGTTGGTGATGACCTCATCGGTGTGGGTGAAAGCCAGGGAAGCTCCGGCGTGCAGCCAGGGCTTGATGTCGGTGTCCACATTGATACGGCCGTTGTAACGGCTGAAGGAAGAGCCTATGATGACACCATCCTGGTTGGTATATCCCGCGCTTGCCGCGACACGCAGCTTTTCCGTACCGCCGGTCACATTGAGCGAGTGGGAATGCGCGAGGGCCGTGCGGAACACCTGGCCCTGCCAGTCAGTACCTGTACCCAGCAGTGCGGGGTCCTTGAAGGTGTCGCTGACGCTCTGGTTGAGCTCCTTGTAGAGGCCGACCTGATACTGGGCGTACTCCCTGAGGTTCATCATAGGGAGCTTGCGGGTGATCTGCTGGACGGTGAGGTAACCGTCATAAGCGATGTTGGCCTGGCCTGCCTGGCCACGCTTGGTGGTGATGATGATGACACCGTTGGCGCCGTTGGCACCGTAGATAGCGGTCGCAGAAGCGTCCTTCAGGACGTCTATGCTGACGATATCGCTGGGGGAAATGGTAGAGAGGGGGTTGACGACGTTCTGTCCGTTCGTTCCGCCTGCCCAGTCAAAACCGCCAATCTGGTTACCGGCTCCCGAGAAGGGAATGCCGTCCACGATGTAGAGGGGCTCGTTGGTGTTGTTGATGGAGCTTGCACCGCGCACGCGGATGGAGCTCGCACCGCCCGGGGCACCCGAGTTCTGGGTGATCTGCACACCAGCCACCTTGCCCTGGAGCATCTGGTCCACGTTGGAGGCGATTGTCTCACGCAGTTTGTCTCCGCCGATGGAGGCCACACTGCCGGTGAGGTCCCTCTTCTTGACGGTACCATAACCGACGACGACGACCTCGTCGAGAAATTCGGTGTCTTCCTTCAGGAGGACGTCGATGACGGTCTGGTCACCGACGGTGATTTCCTGAGTTGCATAACCGATGGATGAAAATACGAGGACGGCTCCCTTGGGGACCTTTATCTCATATTTTCCATCGTAGTCTGTGAAAACGCCATTGCCGGTACCCTTCTCCTGGACGGAGACACCGACTGCCGGTCCGATGTTGTCGGAAACCGTGCCGGTGACCTTGTCCTGTGCATACAGGGCAGAGGCCGCCAGAAGTGCCAGCATGATGGTCACAAGTCTTTGTTTCATGCTACTTGGTTTTGGTTATTAAATAATTATTGGATAAGATTTTTTATCGAGCCTATGATTACTTCCACGGTGGAGTCGGTGACATATACACCGTTGAGGCCCTGGGCCTCCTGGGCCGGGTCGCCGGTGTAGGCATCGCCTTTTTCCCACTGGACGTGCGAGGGAACGGCAAAGCCGCTCCAGCCCCAGAAATTAACGCCCTGGAGCTCCTTCCCTACTTTATTAAATACGTGCGCGTAGAAGCTGTCGCGCAGGGTGGTCGGGGATCCATATTCAACTGCATTGGCGTCGCGGGGAAATCCGAATTCCTCAAGCACCAGCGGGAGCCCCTTCTCGGCGGCTATGGCCGCGTGCCGGGCAATATATTCGTCCGTGCGGGAGAACACCTCGGCGAGGTTTTCTTCTGACAGGGCGGAGCCTGTCCAGCCCCAGTTAAAGGGCCATATGTGTATCGTCATATAATCGATTCCCGGGATGCTGTTCACCTGGCGCACAAGGTCCCAGTCATTCTCACACCCCATAAAACCCTCATTTCCGGTGGAGAGCAGATGATTGGGATCCAGTTCCTTGATTATCTGCGCAGTGCGGGTAAGCCAGCCGATGAAACCGGCCCTGACCTGGGGGTCGTCCGAGAAACAGCGGGGTTCATTGCAGAGCTGCCAGGAGAATATTGCCGGATCATCGGCATAACGCCTGCCGGTCACCGTATTTGTACGCCCGACGATATTGCGCACGTGGTTATAGAACAGTTCCTGGGAAGGTTCCGAGGTCTGGAAGGCGCGCATCTGCTGCATATACGGCCAGTAGCCGTCAAGCAGCGGAACCAGGGCCTTCTCCCCCGTTCCCCATTCGAGATACTGTCCGTATCCGCCGCTCCATTCCCAGGCATTGTTGAGGAAGAGGACGGCCTGCATATCCCGTTTGCCGAGCTCGGCCAGGAAGTTGTCCAGTCCCACGAGCAGGGTGTCGTTATAGACTCCCGGAGCCTTCTGGAGAGTCGGCTCTATGTGGGAGAATATGCCGTCCGGGCCATCGCCTCCGACAAGGACGCGGAGGTTTTTGACGCCCATCGCGCAAAGCGTGTCCAGTTCCCTTGCTAGACGCTGGGAATCACCTCCCTGCCCGTCCGAGGCAAGGATGGGGCCATACCAGAAATTGGTTCCGATGAAAGTGTAGGGCTTGCCGTCACGGACAAACTGACCACCGGATACGGAAACTACAGTTGCACCACTGTTACAGGAAAGTACAGACAGGGCTATAACAGCCCAAAGGGTTATCAGTCGAAGTGTAGTCTTGATCATTTTTCGCCAAAGTGGTTTTATACGGTGCAAAATTACTGCATCACTTTGGCACAAACAAGTGAAAAATTATCTAAAACTGATACTTTTATGACAATAGTTAGACGAAGACTTTGTTTTTCGTGTAAAGCGTGCGGAAATCCCTTGGCGTATAACCTCTGCGGGCCTTGAAGGTGCGGTTGAAATTGGACAGGTTGTTGAAGCCGCACTCGTAACAGATTTCCGAGATGCTGGTGGTGGTGTCGACCAGCATCCTGGCGGCGTTCCCCAGGCGGATATCCGTAAGGTAATCCATAGGGTTGCGCCCTGTCTTGAGCTTGAAGAAACGGCTGAATGCACTTGGCACCATACCAGCCAGGGAGGAGAGGCTTTCGAGCTTGATGTCTTCTTTATAATGTGTTAATACATAATCCTTTACCTTCCTGACCCGGCGGCTTTCCGAATCCTGTCCCGTGTGAGCGAAAGAGGCGGAGGCAAGGGTCCTGGAATCCTGGTCGAGTGAGAGTTCATAGAGAATCTTCAGGCAGTGGAGGAACTGGTCGAAACGGTCCGTCATACTGGACAGCGAGGAGAGCAGGTTGTAGACCCTCATTATGGCACCCATAGAAAACGTCAGGCCGGAAGACGCCCTCTCGAACATCTTGCGTATGCTGGAGAACTGGTTGCGGCTGAGCAGTTCCGGTCCGAAAAGGGTGCTGCTGAACTGGATAGTTATTTCACGCACGTCGGTCGCGGTGCAGGATCCCTGCTCCCAGACGTGCTCGAGATTGTTCCCTGCGATGAGCGTAAGTTCGTAATCTCCAATCTCTTCGATGCTGTCACCCACTACCCTTCTGACACCTTTTCCGTGCTCTATGAAATTAAGCTCATACTCCTCGTGGGAATGCAGCGGAAAGAGGAACTCGTTCTTGTAGCGTTCCACAATGTAGAAACAATCCTTGGCGGAAAGGGCCGTTATTTCTCGTAATACCTTGGACATCAGCGTTATAAATTATTGGCCAAATATACGTAATATTTTTAATATTTACTACCAATATAATAAATAATGATACATTTTTGACATTATAGCGATTTAACGGCGTTTTTCACTATCTTTGTACCGTATGAAGCGAATTACGGCAATATTCACAGCGCTCCTGCTGCTCTGGGGCTGCTCCTCCGACCGGTATATAGCCATCCGCGGCTATGCCCAGGGCGGCACCTACACCGTGAAGCTGAACCTTCGCGGCGTAAAGGAAAAGCCCGCCCGGATAAAACAGGCCATAGATTCCATCCTGCTGGAAATAGACGGCACCCTGTCGGGATATAACAAAAAGTCCGTCCTCAGCCGGTTCAACGCCGGACAGGATGTCTGCCTGCCGCCTATGTTCAAGGACATATATACAATGTCCCGCAAACTGTGGGAAGAAACCGGCGGTGCCTTCGACGTTGCCGCCGGTCCGCTCTACGACGCCTGGGGTTTTGGCTTCAGCCGGGATTCCCTGCCGAACGACAAACTCGTGGCGGGGATAATGGCGGTGTGCGGAATGAAGAATATGCCCGCCGAAGCTGACAGCCTGAAAGCCGACGGCATCAGAAAGCTGAATTTCAATGCCATAGCCCAGGGCTACAGCTGCGACCTCGTAGCCCAGTACCTGTATGGGATAGGAGTGAAGGATATGCTGGTGGATATAGGTGAAATCTACTGCGACGGCCTCAACCCGGGCGGAAAAGGCTGGACGATCGCCGTCGATACGCCGCAGGACGGCAACCAGGCCCCGGGAGAGAAGATTTCGGCGAAATGGACTTCCGACGGCGGTCCCTGCGGGATAGTCACCTCCGGCAACTACCGGAAGTTCTATGTCCGCGACGGAAAGAAATATGCCCACACAATAGACCCCCGCACGGGATATCCCGTCTCGCATCAGCTACTCAGCGCGACGATAAAAGCCCCGAAAGGGGCCCTGGCCGATGCGATGGCGACATATTGTATGGTTATAGGGCTGGAAGAGGCGAAGCAGTTTATCCTGGCAAGGGAAGACCTCGAAGGCCTCCTTATATATGAAAAGAACGGGGAAATGCTTCAATGGCACTCCCCCGGTTTCGCTATCTCAGATCCGTAATCACCCAGGACGGATCAAGCCCCGAGGAGTCGAAAGTGAAGTCCTCGGCCGGACGCCGGGAAGTAAACTGCATATTCTTGATGGAAAACTCGGTCTGAGTGCCGTCAGATGCCTTTATGTATGCTCCCAGGAGCGAACCCTTTGAATCGAAATGGAGGGTGACCAGTGAGACGCCGGCGCCTTCCACGGGGATGAGGGTTACGCTGTGACAGGACCTGCCCTGGAAACGGCCGTCCGACGACCCGGCCTCAGTGAATGCATCCTTGATGCAGCTCACCAGAAGGGCGGGATTGCCGGCATAGTCCCTGTCGGAGGCTATTGTCTCAACGAGTGCCTCCTTGGCGGTGAAGTCGAGGCTCCAGCGGGTCGTGCTGTCGCACAGGACCTCGAGGCCGTCGCCCTTGAGGATGAAGCAGCGCCCCTGGACAGTGGCGGAGCCGCCGCCGGTGAGGCTGACGCTGAGCGTAGCCTTGTAGGTATAGTCAAAAGACACAGAACTGGCCGCGACCTTGGCGACGAAGGCGTCAAGGACAGGGTCGGCCGCTCCGGGGAGGGCTGCAGAGAGGGCCAGACAGATTATCAGAAAAAGTCTTTTCATTGCGCGTTCTTGTAAGCTTCTATGATGCCTTCCAGTTCGGCGAGGTCAGCGACCAGGACCTGGCGCGGCTTGGAGCCGTCCTGGGGTCCCACAATGCCCGCAGCCTCGAGCTGGTCCATCACACGGCCTGCTTTTGCATATCCCATGCCAAGCTTGCGCTGGAGGTCCGAAGTGGACCCTCTCTGGGAGATGACGACCTGCCTTGCAGCTTCTTCGAAACGTTCGTCAAGATTCTTCATATCCACCATAGCCGCGCCGTCCTCGTCCTGCTCGGGCTCGGGTGCAGGAAGGTAATAAGGTGTGTTGAAGCACTTCTTCCAGCCGGTCTGGGAGTGGATGAAATCTGTCACCGCGCCTATCTCGGAATTGCTTATGAAGGCGCACTGGATGCGCTCGTTATCCACTCCGGACAGGTAGATCATATCGCCCTTGCCTATGAGCTTTTCAGCTCCCGGGGTGTCCAGGATGGTCCTGGAATCGGTCATTGAGAACACCCTGAAGGCGATTCGGGTCGGGAAGTTGGACTTGATCAGACCGGTGATCACATCAACCGAAGGACGCTGGGTGGCAAGCACCACGTGGATGCCGGCAGCACGGCCCTTCTGGGCCAGGCGGATGATGGAGGTGGAGATGCTTCGGGCCATTGCCTTGCTGTCTGAACCTCCGCCCACGGACATCGTCAGGTCCGCATATTCATCCACCACAGTCACGATATACGGCAGATACTTGTGGCCGTTGTTGGGATTGAGGTGGCGGTCCTTGAATTTTTCGTTATAGAGCTTGATGTTGTTGACGTGACCCTTGGACAGGAGGGCATAGCGCTCGTCCATCTCTTCGCACAGGGACTTGAGCACCTGCTCGGCCTGCTTGGCGGTCTTGGATATGGAATTGTTCTTTTCGTCTTCCTCGCTGGCGGATGTCGGAAGGACGGCCAGGTAGTGCTTCAGTAGGCCTTCGTAGGCGGAGAATTCCACCATCTTGGGGTCTATGAAGACAAACTTCAGTTCGGAAGGATGCTTGGAATACAGGAGCGATGTGATGAGCACGTTCAGGCCCACGGACTTACCCTGCTTGGTGGCACCGGCGACCAAAAGGTGCGGGGCGTCGGCCAGATCGAAGACCTTGACGTTCTGGGTGATGGTGTAGCCTATCGCAACCGGAAGTTCGGCCTTGCTGGAGCGGAACGCTTCGTCGTTGAGAAGGGCCTTGAGGGGAACTATCGACGGCTTGTCATTGGCAACCTCTATTCCCACCGAGTCCTCCAGTGTCACAACGCGCACGCCCTTGGCATTCAGCGACATAGCTATATCGTCCTGGAGGCTCTTTATCATAGAGATCTTCACTCCGGGAGCGGGATAGACCTTATAGAGCGTGACAGTGGGGCCGACTATGGCCTTGACGTTGTCCACCTCCACCTTGAAGGTCTTCAGGGTGGCGCGGATGCGGTAGTTGTTGCGGCGGAGCTCTTCCTGGGAGACTTCGCTGCGGGCATTCTCATAGCCGTCCAGCAGCTCCAGGGAAGGGAACCGGTAGTCTTTCAGCTCGTCGCGGATATCGATGCGTGGAAGTTCTTCATATATTTCCGTCGAAAGCTCTTCTCCTGCAACCACTTCCAGATTCTCTCCGGTGCCGGCAGGAGTCTCCTCGCCTTGGCCGGACGGAGGCGTCTCCACCTCGACAGGCTCGGGTTTGGGCTCTTCCGCTGCAGGCTCTTCCGCGGGCTTGGCGGCCCAGGTGAAGCCATTCGGCCTGGCCTGCGGCTCATCGGGCTCCTCGGGCTCTCCAGGTTCCTCAGTCTTCCCTGCCCCGGCGAACCAGTCGGAGAAGCGCCTGCTGGCAAAGAAGAACCACAGCACCACAAGGAGCAGCACGAATATGCAGGTCGTCACAAGGCCCACGAGATTGGCCGTGACGGCTATGGCGTAGTCTCCGAAACGGCCTCCGAGGCCGCCGCCGAAGATATAGTCAAGGCCGGCGATGCGGGAGATGGCGGCAAGGACGAAGGAGGAGATGACCGCGCCCGTGAGGGTCAGCAGCACTGCCTTGGTCAGCGAGAAAGACTTCCGGCCCAGCATCCTGGCGGAGAGAATGACCAGCAGCAGGACAAGGGCGAACGAGCCCACGCCGAACCACCTGTAGACCAGCAGGTAGCCCCATTTGGCACCGAGTTTCCCGCCCCAGTTGGCGACGCTCTCGCTGAGGGCCATCCGGCCGGGATCCTGAAGCAGGCTCATATCCTGCCTCCACGTAAAGAGGTAGGACACGCAGGAGAGCAGGGTAAACAGGGCAAGTGCGGCCGTCAGGAGGCCGCAGAAACCGATTATGCGGTTCTTGCGGAGTTCATCCATATCCTTCCAGAAGGACAGCAGCCGGAGCGGCCGTCGCGGAGTCTTTTCCTTTTCCCTGGCCATCTATCTGTTCTTGAAGTTCTTACGGAATCCTCCGCCCTGGAACTTGCGTCCCTGGAAATTACGCCCCTCGCGGCGGAACTCCATATCCCTCTTGATGCCGGGGCGCGAGAAGTTGGCGTCGGCGGCAATCCTGGAGAGGCTGATGCCTTCGGGGACGCGGATGCGGTAGTCGGAGAGTTTTTCGATGTCCTGGAATATGGTTTCGTCGGCGACGTTGTCCTTGTTCCAGATGAGGTATTGCTGACGCATATAGATGGCCAGCTGGCGGATCATCTCGGTCTTCTTCTCGCCGTCTTCGAGGCCGGCTATAAGGTCGATGATGCTTTCTATGTTACGGCCATAGTGGGTGGCCTTGATGCGGCTTTTCTTCAGGGGAATCACATCCGGGCGGGTCGTCAGGTGCTCGGGGTGCGGGGCGGGATACGGCGAGTCCACGTCGAGGTCATAGTCGGCCATCGCGTAGAGGTGGTCCCACAGGCGCTGCTCCCAGTTCTCTTCCGCGTGGATCTGCGGGTTGAGCAGCTCCATCACGCGGACAATGCCGGCCGCCTGGCGGGTGCGCACCGCCCTGTCCTGCTCGGCTTTCATCATCTTGACCATCTTCAGGACGTTGCGTCCGTACTCCGGCATCTTAAGTGTCTGTCTTTCTGTATTGTATTCCAATACGACGTTATCTCTTTGTTCCATAAACTCAATCAGTGCGGAGACAATCCGCTTGTTATTTAGATGTGCAAATATAGCAAACCCTATCGGGTTTTCCAAATCAACCCGCCCACAACTGCTCATAAGCGTCCGACCAGGCGTGTGCACACCACCCGCCCGGACCTGCCGCCACCGATTGACCTAATCTGCCACCCCAGAGTGGTCGGACCTGCCAGAATAACGGCCCCTGGGTGGCAGGTCCCCCATTTTTTGAACTGCGTCCCAAAAGTTGGACAAAAACAAGAGGTAAATGAAAAGGAACGAGAATTACCCGAAGTTGGTCCAGGCGATGCACCTTATGGATGAGGGCCGCAGCTACACGTATTTAGTAAAACACATGCGACTGAGG
>JAEEGL015033122.1_pt1 | contig 47739 bp, 39 predicted proteins | sample 9134231 | NCBI WGS metagenome assembly JAEEGL01 (sample SAMN16246548, study PRJNA631951) | gut metagenome | biome: gut microbiome; feature: rumen; material: fiber-attached | host: Bos | place: Iran: Karaj | collected 2018-10 | reverse complement strand
TGAAGCCGCCTCCAAGATAAGATATCCCATGGCGTAAGCCAGTAAGACCCCTCATGGACTATGAGGTTGATAGGTTGCATGTGTAAGCATAGTGATATGTTCAGCTTGGCAATACTAATAGGTCGAGGGCTTGACCTTTTATTTCTCTCCCCTCAGCATTACCCCATTTCATTACACCTTTTGTTCAGTTTTCAGGGTGTGTTAAAACCTTAAAACACAAGCCGTCTCACACGAGACGGCTTTAATATTTTTATAAGCGCAAAAAATCTCCCGGTATCTGAAATACCGGGAGTCTTTGTTTTAATAATCTTCTTCGTAGTAGGTGACGCTTTCCTGAGTATCGGGCTCATATACCGGCTCGGTATCCTCATAGTAATCAGTCTCGGTGTCATCTGTTTCCGTTTCATCCTGACGGCCGCGCGGGAACAGGTCGCTTATGCCCGAGCGCAAGGAGGATTCTTCACTGCTTCGCGTGTAGCGCCAGTCAAATATGCTGCGTGATGATGAGGTTTCCTCTTCATCGCTGCCGAAATCATCGTAACTCTCCACCGTGGAATAATCGCCGTCGTCGCCTCTGCCGTAGTTATTCGTGTTGCCTCTGGCAAGTGAAATGGCGGAAATATGATCGGGGCTTATCTGAATATTAGTGGTGCCGTAAAGCGCAAGCTGCACTTCCTGAGCCGCTTTCACGTAGTCCGCAATCCACACATCAAGGTAGCCCGTGTAGGTGCGGAAACCGCTTACGCCTACTCTGAGGTCCTCGTTAGGCTCAACCATACCGACAAGCTGATAGTTCATCCATCTGTCGGTGAGCGCCGTTGTCGCAAGCGACAGGATTTCTGAATACCGGTAATTGGTGGTTACATAGGGAAGGAAGGTTTCAACAAGTTCGTTGATTTCACTGATTGACGAGGCCTTCACGCTCTTGACAACCGAGGCGATAACATTTCTCTGGCGCCTGGTTCTTTCGATTTCGCTGTCAAGTTTTCTGATTCTCGAATAAATGAGGGCTCTTTTGCCGTTAAGCAGAACCGAGTCGCCCGCCTCAAAGCCTTTAACTTTGGTGGTGCGGTTCATATATCTCGCCTCTGACTCGGTGATGGGCACGCTCACGCCGCCCAAAAGGTCAATCACCTTTTCAAACGAGCCGAAATCTATTGAAACATAGTGGTCGATTTCAATCTTGTAGTTGTTGGAGAGCACCTCCATAACCTTTGCGGGGCCTGCCCAGGAGTAAGCGTGGTTTGTTTTGTCATAACGCTCGCTGCCGTTGATGAGCATATAGGTGTAAGTGTCTCTCAGGAAGGAGCACAGGGTAATCTTTTTGGTCTTTGTGTTTACGGAGGCGAGCATCATTGAGTCTGAGCGATGGGAGCCGTCGTCATTGTCTTCGCCTATCAGAAGCACATTGATAACATTTTTGCTGTGGAGTTTTTCGCCGCCGTTGGTCGCCCAGGATTTGATTAAATCCTTTATGGAGTCCGCGCTGGCAATATCATACATAGTCTCAAAGTTGAGATTTTCTTCTTCCTCGCCGGTGGCAAAGGTGGCGTCGGGGTTACCGACGTTGCCGTCATCATAATTGATGAGGGAGAGAATCTTGCGCACATACGCTCCGCCCATGGCGGCAAGCACAAGCACAAGGCAGATGATGATGCTCAGCAGGGCCTTGAGGTTTCTCTTGCGGTTGCGCAGGAAAAATGTTTTTATTTTTTCTCTTCTGAAAGCGGCACGTTCTTTGAAGCCCTCGGGTGTGCTGCTTGAAGAGATGTCTTCGTATTTGCCTTTTTTTGCCATAAAACAAATCCTCTTTGTATATCACAATATGCGCCGCAAGCGGCGGTGTTTTTCAATCGGAATGCAATTATATCATATATAAGGAAAAAAATAAATAATTAAAATATGAATTTTATGCCAAATTTATGTCACCCGCACGCCTTTTCGCGGGCAAACTTACCAAACAACAGCCGCGCCCGGTATGCCGCGCGCGGTGATTTTTACTCTTTATTCTCGTTTCTCTTGATTTTTTTGGTGGTTGTCATCACAAATTCCGTGGTGCGGATATAGTAACTCTTTATCTTCTTGAAACCGGGCACGGAATTATTCACGTTGTCAATCACCTTTTTGACAATGGCCTTTACTTCTTCTTCGGTAGGCTCTTTGTCAAGGTAATCCTTGATTTCCGATTTGTCGGGGAAAATCTGGGCGTGCACCTGAATTTCACCGTGCTCATCCTCTTTGCCCTCAACCATTGCGGAGGCGACAAAGCCGCTCTGGCACAGATGATATTCAAGCTCTTCGGGGTAGATGTTTTTGCCGTTGCTGGTGACTATGACATTTTTGCATCTGCCGGTGATGTGATAATGACCCTTTGCGTCAACAAAGCCGACATCGCCCGTATGGAAAAAGCCGTCGGCATCTATTACTTCGGCGGTTGCCTCGGGGTTTTTGTAATAACCCTGCATCACCATTCCGCCCTTGACGCACACTTCGCCTATGCCGTTTTCGTCCTTGTTGATAATCTTCGCCGCAACTCCCGGAATGGGCACACCGATGGAGTCGGTGGTGCGGATGAAATCGTTGTTTATAATTGCGAGGGGAGCGCACTCGGTGAGACCGTAACCGAAGATTACCTGAATGCCGAAAGCATCAAAATCCTTGATGATTTTCGGATCGATGGGCGCGCCGCCGCAGATAATCAGGCGCATATTGCCGCCGAACGTCTGCTGAATTTCTTTGAAGATTACGCTCTTTAAGTCTATGCCGAATCTGCCTGCGGTGCGGGTGATCGCAGTGCCGGCCTTGAATTTGAGAGCGCCGAATTTCTGTTTTCTCACGGTTTTCATTATGCGCCTGTGCACCGTTTCAAGCAACAGCGGCACGGCTACGAAAACGCTGGGATTGAAATCAGCCATATTTTTGAGCACATATTTGAGGCTCTCGCAGAAGGTGACTTCAGCCCCGCAGTAAACCGCGAAGAAAATCATAATCGAACTTTCAAATGTGTGATGAAGCGGCAGCATTGATATGCCGCAGTCTTCGGGATTTATCTTGATTACTTTCATCGCGGAAAGTATTTCAAACACAAAGTTGCGCTGGCAGAGCATAACGCCCTTTGAGGTGCCGGTGGTACCGGAGGTGAAGAGCAGGGTGCAGAGTTTCTCCGGGTCCTGCACCACATCCTTGTAAAGGGTTTTGCCCGAGGCGTTGAGTTCAATGCCTTTTGAAACAAAGTCGGCAAAGTTTTCAAGGTGAGAATATTTTTCGGTGCTGCCGATATAGATAATCCTGTAATCGGAAAAACGTGAAATATCGTTTCTGTTAAGGAAATAATCGTCGCAGATGAGCACGGTTGAATCGGACGCGGAAAGAATGCCGAGAATGTCATCCTCATGCAGCTCTTTGTCAACGGGCACAATTACGTTGCCCGAGCAGATTACCGAAAGGTAGGTCAGGCAGTATTCGTAGCAGTTGTTTGCGCAGATTGCGATTTTGGAATCCGTGTAGCCCTCGCTGAGAAGGGCGGTCATCATGCCGTCGATTTTTTTGCCGTATTCTTTATATGAAATACAAATGACCTCTCCGCTCCGTTTTACCCTGAAAGCGTTTCTTTCGGAGTAGAGCGAAACAGATTGGTCAATCATTTCTTTTATATTACCGAAATCTCTTGTTCGGTACATTGAATACATAAGGAAGTCCTCCGTGAGGGGAAGTGATTATTTGTGATTAAACGGGCTGTATTCGATGAAACGCCGAAAAAACTCAGAGTTTGATATAATACAGCCCGTATTGGAGCAGGGTACGGGAGTCGAACCCGCCGCTGAGGCTTGGGAAGCGTCCGTATTACCGATATACTAACCCTGCGCACACAACGGAATTTTAGCATATTTCAGGATTAAATGCAAGAAAAAAGCACAATATGTTGTGTATGTTTTCTAAAAGTTTACAAAATATTAAAAATGGATCTGAACCGGCGGCTCAAAAAATACCCCACTTTGCCCGAAGTTTGGTAAAGACGGTTGCAGTGCGCGTGAAAATGTAATATTATTATTTCATACGGTAAAAGGGAGGGAGCGAAAACGGAAAACAATATCGCCCGTAACAAAAAGGCGGGAGTGCTTTTCCTCGCATTGGCGCTCATCGGCTTTGCGCTTATTATCTACCGCCTGACTTATTATGTCTATGAATACGACCCGCAGTATTCGCCCGTAAACTACGGCAAATACAATATCATTTCATATTTCACGGTGCAGTCCAATTTCTTCGCCTACATATATTTTCTGTGCGCGGGGCTCGGCGTTTTCGGATCGGAGCGAGCAAAGATAATCGGCTTTAATCCTGTAATCGGCGCGCTTGTGACGGTGTATGTGCTCGTGGCGGGAGTAACTTACTGCTCCGGTTTTCCGCTCGGCCTCACTCCGCCGCTCAAGTGGGACAGCGCCTATCACGCGATGTCATCTTTCATACAGGTTTATTACCATATGATAATGCCGCCGCTCGCGCTCATCTTCTGGTTTTTCCCGTTTACAAACGAGAAACTCGGTAAGAAGTGCGTGCTTTTATCGGGCGCTTATCCGCTTGTTTATTCGATTGTTTCGATTGTCAGGGGCGCTTTTTCGGACCCGACCTATTACCCCTACCCCTTCTACAATCCCGAATTCATCCGGCAGACGGTTAAGGGCGACGCCCCTCTCAATCTGCCGGCGGCTTACGGCATAATCGCCGTGCTGCTCGTTTTCGGCATTTCGCTGTTTATGGCGATAACCGCCGTGATCGTGAAAATACACAACGCGAGGATAACAAAGCCGCAATCTTGAACAGGCGGCAATAATGTGATATTATCACTCTGAGGTGAGAAAAATGAAAGTATGTTCTTCCTGCGGAGCGGAACTTGACAATTCCGCCGAAATATGCCCCGAATGCTCGAGCGCTTTTCTGAGCGTTAAGTGCAGCAACTGCGGCGAAATATATGACGCCTCTTTCTGCCCGGTCTGCGGCGTGGAAGCGGGGAACGACGGCATACTCTGCCCGAACTGCGATAAAAAATATTACGGCAAATCCTGCCCCGACTGCGGCTACCGCAAGGGCATGGAAAACGCGAATAAAGTATACGCCCCCACCATAAAACCCCAAGATGCCGGCAATGGCAACGAAGCCGCCGGCGGCGCAGAAGAAACGGCTGACGGCGTGAAAAAGCACGACCTCAGCGGCAAGGGCTACACCGCACAGGAACTTTTCCTCGCCGAGATGGCGCTCAACAAAAATGCGGCAAACCCGATGAGTTTTGCAGCCCTTATGCCGCAGAAAAGCAAGTGCAAAAAGACCACCGCTCTCATACTCTGCCTGCTTCTCGGCTGGGTCGGAGCGCATCAATACTATGTGGGCAACAGCAAAAAAGGAATGCTCTATGTAATGACGATGGGGCTGATGTTTGTGGGCGTGCTGATGGACGCCGCCGCGATTATGCGCGGCGATTTCACCGACAGCAAAGGATTGCCGTTGTCGTAAAAGGTATTAGGGGTTAGGGCGTAAGGCGTTAGGCTCAGGTCGCTTCGCTCCGATTTTATTAATGCTCCGCATATCCTGTGTCGCGGGCGGATGATATCCGCCCCTACGATGTCAGGCATTAGGGATTAGGTTATAAGGCGTTAGCAATTCCGCGCCTGCGGCACGGACGGAACGCCGAAACGGCGTTCCCTACAATGGCTCTAATAAAACACAATTGTTTTTGATGTTACTGCCTCAGAGGCACTTCGGGAGGACGAAGAAACGAGTGAAAACGGAGCATTTGCGAATGAAGACGGTACTGAAGTACGGCGAATGAGCAAATGCTCCGAGAAAAGACAATAATCAATTATTCCTTATATCAAATCAGATTGCATAAAGAAAAGAAGTTCGAGTTAAAAACCCGAACTTCTTTATTTTTTGTCTTTTCGTTTTTCGCCGTTTATTCTACGACCGGCTCTACAAAGGCGGGATCTTCGTTTAACTGCTCCATCAGCACCGGCTCTTTCGCCTTCACCGGCGCATACTTATCCTGATAATAATTCTCGAGCGTCGCTTCATACGAGCCGTCGGTCTTCACATCTATCATGGTGCAGCCGCGCTGAACGCCGTATTTCATAATGCCCACATAGGCGAGGTAGTCAACCGAGTAACTGTATGCCATACGGATTCCCTCATAATCAAGGGCGAAGTTGTTGAGGTGGTCGTGGCCGCAGAAGAGCGCCTGAGTGGAGCCGAGTTCCTTGACCTTGTCAAAGAAACCGTAGTTGTGCTCGCTCGCGTAAACAACGGTCTTGTGCTCGCCCGCGTCACCGCAGACATATTTCACATCGTCCGTATCCTTAAAGCCGTTTTCCGCCCACTTGTCGTAAGCCTCTTTGAATTCGGGAATGGGGATATGGAAGAAGGCGAGGGATTTGGGCGCTGTGCCGCCGTTTTCCTCGGCGAGAGCGTTCACGGTATCTTCATACCATTTCACCTGGTCTTCGTGGAAGGTGTCATACTTCCAGAGGATGCCGAAATAGTCGTTGTCGGTGTAGGAGTGGGAGTCAAGCATAAACAGGCTCTCGGTGATTTCGCCGCCCGGCTTTCTGACATTGACTACATAGTTGCCCACGCCCGAAACATCTTCGGGACCCGCCTGCATAAGGCAGTGGGGATATTTGCCGCTTGTGTAGAGATTGTAAATCTGCTCTCTTGAATAGAAGGAATACGCCTCGGTATCGTGGTTGCCGAAAACGGGAGCCCAGTAAACGCCGAGCTGCTCCATAAGTTCGGCAAAGATTACGGCGCCGGTTTTATTGTTGAAGGTGAGCGACTGGAAAGGAACGGGGTAGGCGATATCGCCCGTAACTACGACAAGGTCGGGTTTCTCCGCTGTAACCATTGCGCTCACGGCGTTGATGGCGAGATTGTCTTTTTTGGCGCTGAGAATACCGCCGCCGATGTGAATATCGGTGAGCTGCATCACTCTCAGGTCTCTGTCGGTTTCAAAAGAATAGTAGCCGTCGTCCGCTACGGCGGGCACAAGCTGATTTTCATAGGTAACGGCGGGGATTTCTTTCACAAAGTTTTTGTTTGAGCGGTTGCCCAGAGCGTTGAGCAGAGCGATAACCGCAACAATTACGGCAATAACGATAACGATTATGCCGAGCACCTTGAGAAATGTTTTGAATTTCTGTTTGCCTGTCTTTTTGACCTTTTCTTTTTTGTCTTTCATTATATCCGCTCCTTGATTCAGTTCTTTATAAGAAACACAATCTGTTCTTTAAGCGTCTTTATCGCGCCGATTGCGACGATAACGCCTATCAAAACGGAAACGAGTCCGTCAATTGCAAAATTCAGTTTTTCGGAAAGCCCGAAACTCATAAGAGCGCACAGTGTTATTCCGAAATCCATAAAGCAGTCCAGCATCATGGTTTTGAAAACGGGGGAGGGTAGGCCCCTGTCCGCGCGGCGGAACATAAACGCCATAAAGAGTTTTACGAGCGCGGTCACCGCAATCAGCACCGCGTAATTCACGCGGAATGAAACGAGAGTCGGGTAAAGAAGTTTTTCCGCGCCCTGATATGCGAAATACGCCCCCGTGAGCGCAACGGCAAGCGCCATTACAAAAGATACAAGGCTCTGCGCGCGTATACTCTGCTTTTCATCAAGGCGCGCCGCCATAGCAAAGCCAAAAACAGCCACGCCGCAGGAAAGGGAGTCGGCAAGGTTGTTGATGCCGTCGCAGTAAATCGCGAGGCAGCCGGTGCTTATGCCGACATAGAGTTTTGTGATGAAAAGCGCGAGGTTGAGTGCGAGAGCGGCCGATATAATTCCGATAGCCTTTTTTTCCATATTCTCACCGCTGAATATTATAACACGGCGCGCGCAAAAATAAAAGTAATTATTTTACTTCAATCTGCGTGCCGAAACGGAAGGAGTAAATGTAGGTTTCCTTCACGTTCATATCAAATACGAGCGAGAGACACCTGCGGTAGGTGGCAAGCTGCGGCGCGTATCTGACGGCAAGGTCCGATACCGATGCGGCGCGGTCCGTTTTGTAATCGACTATCACAAGTTCGCCGTTTTCCACGAAGGCGCAGTCCGCTATGCCCTGAATGATGACAACCTCGTCTTTCGCCGCCTGCTCGGGTATATCGGGATAGACCTCGCGAAGCGGCAGGGAAACGGCAAATTCGTATTCCCTGAACACCTTGTCATCGTCCGCGGCAAGTATCCTCTGCGCGAGCGACGAGGTGAAAAATCTGTGCACGCTCTCAATGTCAACCGCGGCGCCCTCTTCGGGCGTCATTTTGTTTTCGGCAACAAGGCGGCTGAGTTCACCCGCAGTGTCACGCAGAGCGTTTCTGTAATCGGCGTACTGCATAAACCTGTGCGTCGCCGTGCCCCTTTGGGCGGGGGTGAGCCCCGCTTTGCCCGTAAACGCGGGAGTTTCCGCGGCGAAATATGTGATATCAAAGCCCTCGTCCTCAAAGTCGGACGCAACTCTCTTTGCGGCTACTCCGTGAAGGGAATCATATGGGTAGACATAGGAGAGACGGCTTTCAAGTTCTTCGAGCAGGGCGGGGTCGGGCAGATATTCGGCCTCCGGAGTTTCATCTGCAGTTTCCCCGCCTGCCGATTCTTTTATCAGTTCAAAAACCGCTCTGCTTTCGCACTCGTCATATACCGATGAATCAATGCCCGCAAGTTCTCTGAGCAGGTGGGCATCCGGGTGCTTGAGCAGCGCAGTGAAAATAAGGTCGGCGTGGGAATTCATCTCGAGCACCGCCACCTCGGCGGGCTTGCCGCCCTTTACGGCGTTTGCCGAAAGGGTTTCAAGTTTTTTCACCCAGTCTTTTGATGCGGCAAAGACAACGAGTTTTTCCTTAGGTCTTGTAAGGGCAACATAGAGCAGCCTTATTTCTTCGGAATGCTCTTTTTTCTTTATTTCGTTTTTGACGCTCACGCGGGCGAAGGTTTCGTAAATTACTCCGTCTTCGGTGTATTTCATTCCGAGCCCCGCGTTGCCTGAAACGATCAGATTACTTTTGATTGACTGTGTGCTGAAGGTGTTTTCCGCTTCACACAGAATAACAACGGGGTATTCAAGTCCTTTACTCGAATGTATGGTGCTCATCGTGACCGCATCTGTCGAATCTGTGAGAGAGGGCTTTATTTCAGGTCCTTTTCCGCTTTTTTCAACGGAGTCGATATACCTGACAAAGGCGGAAATGCCCTTGACTCCGGTTGTTTCGTAGGATTGCGCCACGGAGATGAATTTGTTGATGCCTGCAAGGCGGGCGTCCCTGTTGCTCATGGCGCAGACTATTGCCCTGTAACCGGACTCGTCTATTATCCTCTGCACAAACTCGCTCGCGGGCAGATTCACCGCGATTCTCCTGAGGCGTGAGATTTCATCAATGAAGCGGCGGGCTTTTTCGTCGCCGTCATCGGCGCTTCTGCGCAGGCACTTGTATATGGAGCCCTTCCTCGTCTTTATGCGCATTTTGCTTACCTCGTCGGGCGTGAAGCCGTAAACGGGCGAAAGCATAACCGCCGCGAGAGGCACATCGTTGAGCGGATTGTCAATCACTTTGAGCAGGGAGATGATAAAACTCACTTCGGGGGTGTCGAAAAGATTTCTGCCCGAGCCGATAATCAGTGGAATTCCCGCTTTTATGAAAGCCTCCGAGTAAAGCAGAAAAGATTTTTTCTGCCTTGCAAGGATGCAGAAATCGCTGTATTTCGCGTTTCTGAATCCCTCGCCTTCGGATATCTGCATGCCGTTTTGCACGGCGTCTTTAATGTATTTTGCAATCTGCGCGGCCTGAGCGGCGGCGGAAGTATCTTCGAGCAGATAAAACTCCGCGCAGGGCTCACGGCTCTCCGGATATTCGGCTTTGGGGTTGAGCGCCTCTCGGGAGTCATAGTCAACGCCGCCCGCGTACTCGGTCATAATGAGCGAAAAGATGAAGTTGACCGTGTCCGTTATTCCCTTGCGGGAGCGGTAGTTTGCGGAAAGGTCTACCCTCGCGGGGTAATGTACCGCGTCATAGTCCGTCATGGTTTTTCTGAGGTCCGTGAAAACTTCGGGCATAGCCTGACGGAAGGTGTAGATGCTCTGCTTGACATCGCCCACCATAAATCTGTTTTCGTCATTGCGTGAGAGCGCGGCAAAAACGGTATCCTGCGCCTTGCTGACATCCTGATACTCGTCAACAAGGATTTCCGTGTAGTTTTCGCTGATTTTTTCGGCGAGTCCGGTTTTAACGGGATTGCCGTTTCCGTCGTCCTCCACAAGCAGTTCAAGCGTGAAATGGAGCACGTCATTAAAGCCGTACATATTCGCCTCTTTTTTGAGAGCGAACAGTTTTTCCCTGTAAGTGAGCACGGCGTCAATCAGCGTGACAACGGCGGGGGCAATCACTTTCATCGCGTGCTCGTGCTCTTCGCGTGTATACGAAAAGATGGACAGTTTATTGGCGACATGCGTTTTGCCGCGTGAATATGACCTTACGGCGTGATAGTATTTATCCTTTTGCTCGGGCACGGTCCCTTTGTAGGGCTTACTTTGAAATTCGAGCGCGGCAACGGCGCTTGCTATTGCCTCCCAGTTGTGTGAGAATACAACATCGAGAAGCCTTTCAAGTGTCGCCCTGTCATTGCGGAATCTTGAGTAATACGGCTCGCACTCCGGGTCGCCTGAGGTTTCCTCAATGCTTCTGTCAATGAGCGCAAGGGTTTCTTTGAGATATTTTATCGCGCTGTCAATCGCGGCTTTTCCCCACACGGTTTCTTCAATCGGAAGGTCCATCAGGTAGTTTTCCCTGAGACCTTCAAGGTATCGCAGGGGGAAGGTGTATGCCATGGAGTTTTCGTGAAGGCGGCGTATAACCTCAATCACGAGATCATCGTTTTTAAGGGAGTTTATAAGATTGTTGAGATATACGAATTCGTCTGCCCTTTCGGCGTGGAATTCATTGACCGTTTCCATAACAGCCGCGCTTTTCATCTGCTCGTGCATTGTTTCATCGAGTATTCTGAAATCGGGCGCAATCCCGAGCACGTGATAATTGTCGCGCACGAGGTTTATGCAGAAAGAGTCAATGGTGCTTATATTCGCATACGGCAGCATAAATACCGCCTTGCGAAGGCGCTTGTTACCGGGCTCCTCGGCAATCTTTTTCTGCAGGGCGGAGGTGATTTTTTCCTTCATCTGCGCCGCGGCGGCTCTCGTGAAGGTGACAATCAGCAGGTTTTCGATGCCGCAGGGATTTTTTTCGTCGCAAAGACGCTGTATCACCCTTTCCACAAGCACGGCGGTTTTGCCGGAGCCGGCGGCGGCGCTTACGAGCATGGTGCCGTTTCTGCCCTCAATGGCTTTTAACTGATCGTTATTCCACTGTACCGACATCGCCGTCACCTCCGTTTTCAAGGTCTGCTATAACATCCTCTTTTTTCGCTTCGGGCAGGGGCCTTGATTCAATGGAATCCTCAAAGCCGCACACCGCCCTGTAGTCACAGTTTTTGCAGAAACCCAAAGAATCTTTTATGCGGTATGGTACCGCTTCGATATTGCCGCCGCGCAGAAGAGCGGCCATATCGTTTATAAGTTTATCGGTTCTTTTTTTCAAGGCGATGAGACCGTCGAGGTTAATCACAAAGCCCGACAGTTCACCGTTTTTGTCAAGTTTCGCGGGCAGAAGAAGTCCGGTGCATCCTTTTTCCATAAGGTTTGCCGCCTGCATATCCCTGAGTATGATGCCGTTCATCTTGTGGGCTCTGAGCCTTGCCTTGGTTGCTGAGCCGTCTCTGGATATATCTTCGGGTTTGAGCGCTTCGTCGGTGACGTTGCGGTAGAGCACCGCGGCGGGGGTAAGGTTTCCGTCATAACGCTCACCGCCGTTTTGCCATATGGCAAACAGGTAGACGAGCATCTGCAGGTCGAGGCCGTGAACGGCCTTGTTTATATCAAACTCTTTTTTTGATGATTTGTAGTCGATTATCCTGAAATATGTGCTCCCGCCGTCGCGGCAGATATCAAGGCGGTCCACCTTGCCGCGTATGAAACAGCCGTCTCCGTCTTCGGGCAGGTAAGGAGGGATATCCCCGTCGCGGTCAATTGAAAGTTCAAAGTCAACGGGGCTGAAACTGCAGTATTCAAATTCCGCGATAAGCGTTTTTGCCGTGTCAACAAGCGCGTCGCCTACGCGGTTGAAAAGGTAAATCAGACGGCTGTCGTCGGGTGAGCCGAGCACATCTTTAAAGTAATCGTCCATATAGCCTCTTACGGCGGCTTCAATCTGGGCATCATCCATCGCGAGCAGTTCTTCGCGGCTGTGCTCTCTGAGCAGGCGCTCAATCACCTTGTGCCTGATATTGCCCATAAGCAGGTCGTCAAGTTCGGCAGGCTTGCGCGGCGCGGCGTAGATGCCGTATTCGCAGAAGTATGAAAAGGCGCACTGATAGTACTTTTCTATGCGTGAAGGGGATATATACATATTTCTGCCGAAAAGCTCGGCGGCAATTTCGCGGTCGAGAATTTTGAAATTCCTGCCGCCCTGCGCTCTCTGAAGAGCGGCGATTCTGCCGGCGTATTCCTCTTTTGAGGCAAAATATTTTTTGAGAGTTTCCCTGAAAACACCGGGTTCGGATTTTGCAAGCTGCTCAAAGGCAGGCGGCTTATCCTGCGCATAGTATTCGCCGGGCAGAGAAGCTGCGTCGTATTCCTTCGCTTCGGGGAAAATGGTTCTGATTTTTCTGTACAGATCGCCCGGATGCAGTTCCGAGCCGTCGGCGGCGCTCAGGGAGCAGGTCACATAGAGCCTGTCTTTCGGGCAGCAGAGGGAGCAGTAGGCGATGATATTTTCCTCCGCTATGCGCCATTCTCCGCTGTCGCTGAGTTTTATGCCGAGAGTTTCGAGTTTTGCGCGCTCTCTTACCGTAAGGGCGGAAACGGGCTTCACTTCGGGCGGGAATATCCCTTCGTTTACCCCGATTACAAAGGCAACGCGGGGTGACGAAATTCTGATTCTGTCCGCAGAGCCGATGGTTATCCCGTCAAGTTCCTGCGGAATGGTGCCCATTGTGTCGGCGGAGAGCATGAGGTCGGTTATACTGCTGAGAAATGAAGCGGTGACCTTTTCGTTTTCAAGCACGCCGTAGAGTTCATCGAGTATATCAACAAGCATTTTCCAGGTGCGCCTGAGTTCGAGCACGGCGCTGTTTTCTCCGTCTTCGGCAAGCGCCGCCGCCATCGCTTTTACATTGTCGGAAAGTTTAATCGCGGTAAAGAATTTCCAGATTGCCTCCACTGCCTGAGACCCCGGCACTCCGCCGGAGAGAGCCTGCCTGAGAGAGAGCAGGGGAGTTATGAGGGAAACACGGAGTCTGTTCAGTTTTTCAAGGCGTCGTGCGGTGTCCTTTTCATCAATACGCTCTGAGTCCGTGTAGCCGTCGGGGCTGCGCGTCCATTCACTCAGCCATTTTTTACCGCTTATCTGCCAGGTGTAGCAATAGTTTTCAAGCAGGGAAATATCCTGCACATCCATACCCGCGAGCCCTGTCTTGAGGTAGCGCATAACTGATTCATTTGAAAAATTATCCGCGCAGGCGTGCAGGCAGGCGCTGAGCACATTCATCACGGGCGACACATCAACGCTCTTGCGGTAGTCCTCATAGATTTTAATGCCGTATTTTTTCAGCGCGGAGGTCAGCGCGATGCGGTAGGAGCCGATATCCCTCGCGATGACGGCTATATCCCTGTATCTGAAATTTTCTTCTCTTATAAGTCTCTTTATAGTTGCCGCGACATATTCGCACTCGAGGTAAGTGTTTGCCGCCTTGCAGAGCGTAATGCCGCCGCATTCCACGGTGTAAACGGCGGGGGCGGGCATGCGCATTGCGTATTCAAGGTAGGAAAGTTCGGGGCGGAAATATCTTTCGAAGCGCTCGGAGGCGTTTGAATATTCGCCGCAGGCGGAGAGTATCACGGGTGAATCGACTTCAATGCCGTTATCCTTTGCGATACGGGTGAGGCGTAATGCCGTGTTTTTTGTTTTCGCAAAGAAATCGGTGATATCGGCGTCTTCGTCCGCAGAATCGGTGCAGAGCGTAACCCATACATCGCGCGCGGATTTCATTATGCGCTCAATCACGGCATACTGACCCGCGGTAAAACCCCTGAAAGAATCTATGAATACAATTCTGCCGCCGAAATACGCGTCAAGCGCGGCGCAGGACGAAAGTTCGGATATAAGATCCTCCGGGTCGAAGTAACTGTTTTCAATTCTTTCATTGTAAGCCGTGAGCACGGCGGCGATATCGCAGAGTTTTGCTTTAAGCAGGCCGCTTTCCATTTTATCGGCGGCATCTCTGAGCATTTCGGGCGACACGAGATTCTGCTTAAGCTCGGATGAAAGAGAAAGAAAATCTCTCACGGCGGAGGGATTTTCGGCGCTTCTGCCGTAAACCTGCAGGCTGTCTTTAACGCTCTTGAGAGCGAGCGACATAAACGCGCAGGCGGAGGAGTCGCTGAGGCGGCGTTTGCCGAGAGAGGACGGCATACCTATCAGTTTTTCGCCGAGCGATTTGAAAGAAAGTACATCCGTACAGGGCATTTTCTTTGCGCCGACAAGGGTGAGAATGTTTTTCTGGCAGGTAAAAGCAAACTGCTCCGGCACAATCAGAGTCATCCTGACTTCTTCTTTTCCGGAGTAGTCCCCTATCATATTTTCAACCGCGGTTGTTTTTCCGGCGCCTACGCCGCCGAGTATGAAATGAAGCATTTGTTTCACCCCTTGCATATAAAAATATTATAGCATAAAAAGGCGTTTCTTATCAATATTTTTTGAAAAAGAAAAGCCGCAGAAAATCTGCGGCTTTGGTTTTATCTTCTTCAGTCTGCAAGAGTGATTTCGCTCATCACGAGGTCTCCGTCCCTGCCGCTTATCTCAACGGCATATACGCAGGTGTCGCCGTAAGAGTCGACATAGGAAACGGCATTTGTCGGCAAATCGCCGGGGAAGGACATTTTAATTGTGATACTGTCGTCAAGTCTTTCGAGCGAGTAGAGGGTTTCACTGTCAAAAACGATTTCGCCCTCGTCATTTTCATTGACGGATACGGAAAGGAAGCGGAAATCGCTCACGGGATTTACTGCGGTGAAGACCACGTTTCTGGCGTAGTAACTTTCGGATGCTATAAAGGCGGGCTCGCTCTCGTCGTCGGTATCGGACTGCCACAGCGCCGTGATTTCGGCTTTCGCGTAAACAAGGCCGGTGTCCGTAAGATTATCGTTAGGCACATAGCCCTCATACGGGCCGCAGGCGATAAGAGTCTGCGTGTCGCCGCGTTCAACAATATTTACGGTGACGCCGTTTACGAGCGAGGAAACTACGCGCGGGGATTCGCTGTAACTGTAGCCGTATTCTTCGCCGCCCGTCACGTTTATATATTCTTCGGTAGTAGTGATTTTTGCAAATTCGTCGCTCTCATAGGCATCGCCCTTGAGTATGAATTTGCATTCCTTCCTCTCGGACCATACAAGAGTGTCCTCATCTTTGAATGAGAAGGAGCCCTCACATTTGTCATTTATGAGATAGGCAGAGTATTCGTCGTTTTCCGTAACGTGAAGTTCATATTCCGTGCCGGTGTAATCGAGGGCGTCGGTTTCGCTGTTGTATGTGCCTGTGAAGGACATGCATATTGTCGACTCGCGTCCGTTGCTCCAGGTGATGTTGATATCATAGTAATTGCCTCCGATGTGAGACACAATCATATCGCACCTGTTGCTGTATTTATCGTGGCGCGCGCCTGTGAATTTTTCGCCGCCCGGAATCTGTTTGTAGTTTGCGTCGCGCACGGCGGGCGCTTCATTCTCCTGAGTTATATCCTGTGTCAGGGAAGTGTCCGCTTCGACGGATGACTCTTCGCCTGCTGTTTTACTCTGCCCGAAAGAGCAGGACGCGCACAGGCACAAAAGAGCAAGCGCGAGAAACGCGGCGGTTAGTTTTCTGAGGTTGTTCATAAGTATCACATCCGGAAATATTATTGATAAAATGCTGTGAAGCAGTCGCTTGAATCCTGCGGAAGGTCATAGGTGTAAGTGGTATAGGCATATTGATTCATCCCGTCAAACCATTCGTCCTGTGAAACGGAGATGCCCGCGGCAAGCAGTGTGCTGCCGGAAGCGGATACGGTATTTACCCTGTCGTTTCCGGAGCCGCCGAGGTTAATCATTTCGCCTTTGTCACCCGAGGAAGTGATGATTTCAACAAAGCCGTCGGTTTCGCCCTTGTTTTCGGCAAACTCGTAATTGTCCGAAGCGGAGTAGCCGCCCACGGCAAAATTACTGCCGAATTTCGCGATGCTGAGCACCATATCGTTTTTCGTGCCCGCGATTCTCCTGTACCACGAAAGCGCGCCGGAGGACGAAATCTTGAAAACGAAGCCGTCATAGCCGCCGAGGTACCTTATGCCCGAAAGCGTGCCTCCGAGGTCGTCGCCCGATGACGCTCCGGCTCTGTAGGAATATCCGCCCACAAGGCAGCCGCCCGATGCGTCGGCGGCAACGCAGTCGAAACTGTCTTTGCCTGCGGACGCGAGCACATAACTCCACTGGAAAATTCCCGTGCCGCTGTATTTTAGCAGCACATTGTCAAACGAGCCGGGGATAAGGCCGTCAAACGCGGAGTAGTTGCCGGTGGTTGAGTTGGTTGAAATGCACACGAAAACATTGTTGTTTGAGTCAACCGAAATGTCGGTCACTTTGCTTGTGCCCTCGCCGTGCAGATTCTTCATCCACATAACGGTGCCTGTTGTTTCGCCCGTGTCCGAATCTGCGGTAATTTTATATCTCATAAAGAATGCTCCGGGCGAGCCGAAGAAATCCGTGCCTTCAAATATGCCGTCAACGGCGGAGGTTTCGCCGCCCGTCACAAAGCCGTTTGAAGTGGTGGAAATTGTATTGAGGAAAACGCTGTCAAAGCACTCGATATCTTCTCTCCACAAAAGGTTTAACTGCGTATCATACACAGCGACAAAAGCGGAGCAGGGGAGATTGTCGTTACCTGTTGAATAGAGATAACCGCACACCGCGGCGTTGCCGTTTCTGAGCACGCATATATCCGTGAGCGAAACGGACTGAACACTGTCGGTAACATAAGTTTCGGCAAGGGTTTCGCCCGTCAGACTGACGCGCTTTATGAAGCCGAAAGGCTTTGCGAAAGAGCCTGAGACAGTGAAGTCACCGTTCGCATTGCCTGCCGAACCGCAGATATAGTAATAATCACCGCGGCAGTCGGAGGCGTTGACGGTGTCGTGAGCCATACTGCCGAAGGAAGTTTTGCTTACATTTGAAAGAGGCGCCGCGGCGTAAAGAAGCGCGGGAGCCTGCGCAAGCGATTTTGAGGCATCGGGGTCTTCGCCGTCCGTAAGAATCACCGGGCCGGGCATCAGCGAAAAGCCGAATAGAATCGCGGTTATGAAGGAAAGAATTGCTTTTATGAGTGCCATACGGTTACCTCCTTTCCGGTATGCGCTTAAAAGCGTAACATTTTATCCGATATGATGATATCACAGCATATAATTAAAATCAATTAAATATTTGTAAATATAATGTTTATAATAATTTCTATTGTATTTTCGCCCTGCAGGTGATAAAATATTATAGATTATTTTTCAGGAAAGGCGGTAGCGGAATGACTCCTTTGATTATTAAAAACGAACCGTATATTTCCGATTCTCAGTTAAAAGAGGCGCTCGCCGCTTCGCTTGAGGGCAGATGCCTTAAAAAGGTGCTTCTCCTTCCGCCCGATTATACCAGGATGTACTCGGGCGCAGGCAAAATAACCGCTTATTACTATGATATGCTCAAGGACACCTGTCAGGTGGATATTATGCCGGCTCTGGGCACTCACGAGCCTATGACGCGCGAGGAGTGCACGGCGTTTTTCGGCGAGGGCGTGCCGTTTGACAGTATCATAGTCCACAACTGGCGCACCGATGTTGTCAAAATCGGTGAAGTGCCCGGCGAATTTGTATCCTCCGTTTCGGAGGGGCTCGTAAAAGACAAAATCGACGTTGAAGTTAACCGCCGTATAGTCGACCCCTCATACGACCTGATTATTTCAATCGGTCAGGTCGTGCCGCACGAAGTTGTCGGTATGGCGAATTACTCCAAAAACATCTTTGTCGGATGCGGCGGCAGCAATATGATAAACTCCTCTCATATGCTCGGCGCGTTTTACGGCATGGAAAGAATTATGGGCAGGGATTATTCGCCCGTGCGCAAGGTTTTCGATTACGCTCACGAGAATTTCCTTAAAGATGTGCCGCTGCTTTTCGTGCTCACCGTTACCACAAACGAAGGGGACGAAACCCGTATTCACGGCGCATTCATCGGCGAAAAGAGAGATTCGTTTGAGGGCGCGGTTGCGCTCAGCAGAGAGATTAACCTCACCTTCGTTGACGAGCCTTTCAAAAAGGCTGTCGTCTATCTTGATCCGAGAGAATTCAAGAGCACCTGGCTCGGCAACAAGGCGATTTACAGAACGAGAATGGCTATGGCGCAGGGCGGCGAACTGATTATTCTCGCCCCCGAAGTGCGCAAATTCGGCGAGGACGACGAAAATGACCGCCTGATAAGAAAATACGGCTATATCGGCAGAGAGAACATACTGAAACTCGTTGAGGAAAACGAGGACCTCAGGGCAAATCTTTCCGTTGCCGCCCACCTTATTCACGGCTCGTCCGACGGCAGATTCAATATCACATACTGCACACGCAGGCTCACCCGCGAAGAGGTTGAGGGAGCGGGCTTTTCATACATCCCGTATGACGAAGCGGCAGAGAAATACGACCCCGCAAAACTGACAGACGGTTTCCACGAGATTGACGGCGAAAAGGTGTTTTACATCAGCAACCCGGCTCTCGGTCTGTGGAGCGTAAAAAACAACTGACAAAGGCAAAAGTAAAATGGAAAAGTATATTGATTTACACACGCATTCAATCAAATCCGACGGCTCGATGACACCTTCGCAGGTTGTTGACGAGGCAAAAAGAGCGGGGCTCGCGGCTATGGCTCTTTCGGACCACGATACAACCGACGGCGTAAAAGAGGCCATGGCGAGAGGTAAAGAAAACGGCATTGAAGTGGTGCCTGCAATCGAGTTTTCCGTGCAGTCGGACACCGAAACGCACATACTCGCCTATTATCTCGATATCGACAATCCCAAACTCATCCGCATTCTCGAGGAGTGCAAGCAGACCAGGAATTACAGAAACGAGGAAACCTGCCGCCTGCTCAACAAACTCGACTTTGATGTAACTATGGAAGAGGCGAGGGCAATCGCCCCCAACGGTATCATCGGCAGGGCGCACTTCGCGAGAATCCTTATGGACAAGGGCTACACTTCGAGCGTAAAAGAGGGCTTCAAACTCTACCTCGAAAACGGGAAACCCGCCTACTGCGGAGTACAGCGCCTTAAGGCGGAGGAGACGGTTGAACTCATACACGAGTGCGGAGGGCTCAGTTTCGTTGCCCACCTGCATCTTATAAAAATGGACGATGAGCCGCTCAAAAAGTTTCTCGGCACTCTCAAAGAGCACGGTCTGAGCGGAGTGGAAGGCTACTACACCGAATACACTCCCGAAATGCAGGCAAAATATCAGCAGATGGCAAAAGATATGGGTCTGCTCATTTCCGGCGGCACAGATTTCCACGCCGCGATGAAGCCTCACATAAGCATAGGGACGGGCACGGGCAATCTGAGGATACCCTATTCCGTTCTTGAAAATATAAAAACAGCAAAGGAGAATATGTCATGAAAAAATCCGATATCGGCCTCATAGGACTTGCCGTTATGGGCGAAAACCTTGTTATGAATATGGAGAGCAAGGGTTTCACCGTATCGGTTTACAACAGAACCTCGCAGAAGGTTGAAAATTTTGTAAACGGCAGAGCAAAGGGCAAAAACATTGTCGGAACATACTCCCTTGAAGAACTTGTTTCGTCACTCGAAAAACCCCGCAAGGTTATGATGATGATAAAGGCAGGTCAGGCGGTCGACGATATGATTGAGCAGCTCATTCCTCTAATGGAGCAGGGCGATATAATCATTGACGGCGGCAACAGCCACTTCCCTGACACCGCAAGGCGCACCGCTTATGTTGAGAGCAAAGGCCTTCTCTATATCGGCACGGGCGTATCCGGCGGCGAAGAGGGCGCGCTCAAAGGCCCGAGCATGATGCCCGGCGGCTCACCCGCCGCGTGGGAGAGCGTAAAGCCCATATTCCAGAGCATCTGCGCCAAGGTTGAAGACGGCACACCCTGCTGTGACTGGGTAGGCGAAAACGGCGCGGGCCACTTTGTAAAGATGGTGCATAACGGCATAGAGTACGGCGATATGCAGCTTATATGCGAAGCGTATCAGCTTATGAGAGACCTGCTCGGTATGAGCGCGGACGAAATGCACGAAGTATTCGCGAAGTGGAATACCGAAGAACTTGACAGTTATCTTATTGAAATCACCAGAGACATTCTCGCCTATAAAGACACCGACGGTGAGCCGATAGTCAACAAAATCCTTGACACCGCAGGCCAGAAGGGCACCGGCAAATGGACAGGCATAGCCGCCCTTGACGAAGGCATACCCCTCACGCTCATCGGCGAAGCGGTATTTTCACGCTGCCTTTCCTCAATGAAAGAAGAGAGAGTGAAAGCCTCAAAGGTGCTTTCGGGCCCCGCCCCCGTGTTTGAGGGAGACCGCGCACAGTTTATAAACGACATCAAAAACGCCCTCTTCGCGTCAAAGATAGTTTCCTACGCGCAGGGCTACACCCTTATGCGCTCCGCCGCGAAGACCTACGGCTGGAATCTCAACTACGGCGGCATCGCCCTTATGTGGAGAGGCGGCTGTATAATCAGAAGCGTATTCCTCGGCAAAATCAAAGAGGCTTATGACAATAACCCCGCGCTCGAAAATCTGCTGCTTGACCCGTATTTCAAAGGCATTATGGAATCCGCTCAGGCAGGCTGGAGAAGAGTGTGCGCCGCCGCGCTTACAAATGGTATTCCTTTGCCCGCGATGACCGCGGCGCTCGGATATTTTGACGGCTACCGCTGCGCAAACCTTCCCGCAAATCTCCTGCAGGCGCAGAGAGACTATTTCGGCGCTCACACATACGAGAGGACAGACAGACCCAGAGGCGAATTCTTCCACACCAACTGGACAGGCGAAGGCGGAGACACCGCCGCCACACAGTATACCGTATAAGGGGGAGACGTAATGATTAAGGTAAAAGACAATTACACCTGGGCTATGGTAGTGCCCACAAGTATGGGCGTGCGTATCTGCCCCGCAGAGGGTCAGACTGTCGCCTCAAGCAATCTTTTCAGAATGCAGGCAACTTCCGCCGAAACCAATGTTGCCTCCGTTTCATCATTTCTCGGTCTGCCCGTAAAGGTGCTCACCACCTTTGTGAAGGACAGCCAGATTGCCTCTTTCATCAAGCAGGACCTCAGAGCAAGAGGTATGGTTTTTGAAGGCAAGGATGTAGACAAGGGCGGTCCCTGGGGCTACCGCCATCAGTTCAATATTGCCGACAGCGGCGCGGGCTCAAGAGGCCCCAGAGTAGAAAACGACAGAGCCGGTGAAGTGGGTAAAACACTCAACATCGCGGACTTTGATGTTGACCGCATATTCGGCACCGAAGGTGTTGCCGTGCTTCATCTTTCCGGTCTTATCGCCGCGCTTTCGCCCGAAACGGGCAGATTCTGCCTCGAAATCGCGAGAGCAGCAAAGAAATACGGCACCGTGATTTCATTTGACCTTAACTACAGAGCCACTTTCTGGAAGGGCAGGGAGCAGGAGCTTTCCGAAATCTTTTCCGAGATAGCGGGCAGCGCGGATATCCTTGTAGGCAACGAAGAGGACTTCCAGCTCTGCCTCGGCATCAAAGGCCCCGAAGCGGGCGGCAAAGACCTCGCATCAAAGATTGAGTCCTTCAAGGAAATGATAGGCAGAGTAAAACAGGCATACCCCAACGCGGGCGTGTTTGCCACCACCCTCAGAGAGGTTGTTAACGCAAATGAGCACAAGTGGGGAGCAATTATGCTCGCGGGCGACGAGTGGCATATCGTTGAGCCGCGCACCATCAGAGTGCTTGACCGCATAGGCGGAGGAGACGGCTTTGTGGGCGGCCTTCTCTATGCGGTAATAAAGGGCTGGGAGAGCGAAAAGTGGATTCAGTTCGGCTGGGCAAGCGGCGCGCTCGCAACCACTTTCCTCACCGACTACGCACAGCCTGCGGATGAAGATATGGTGTGGTCCGTGTGGAGCGGAAACGCCAGAGTTAAGAGATAAGATGGAAATATCATCTTCCGTTATCAGAAAACTTGACAGACCCGTCCTCACGAAGGACGATGTACCGTATGACGCATCGCTTGTTTTCAACGCGGGCGTGTGCCGCTTTGACGGAAAATACGTTATGGTTTTCCGCAACGATTACGGCGACTTTTACGGCTGTAAATTCGCCGGCACGAGTCTCGGCCTCGCTTTCAGCAGCGACGGCGTAAAATGGGAGGTGAGCGAAAACACGCTCACATACCCCGACAGCCCCGAAATCAAGAGAGTGTATGACCCGCGCCTTACGGTTATTGAAGGCGAAATATATATCTGCTTTGCCTGCGACACCCGTCACGGGCTTATGGGCGGAGTCGGGAAACTTCACAATTTCACCGAGATTGAAGTGCTTTCCCTCCTGCCGCCGGATAACCGCAACCTTGCGCTTTTCCCCGAAAAGATAAACGGCAATTTTGTGATGCTTGAACGCCCGATGCCCGTTTATTCAAGGGGGAAGGACTGCTTTGATATGTGGGTGTGCGAGAGCCCCGACCTCAAATATTGGGGCAATCACAGGCTTGTCGCGGGCGTTGAGGATATTCCGTTTGCAAACGACAAAATCGGGCCTGCCGCCCCTCCCGTAAAAACTTCGGAAGGCTGGCTCACCCTCTTTCACGCCGTTGAACTTGACACCTCAAGGGGTAAAAACGGCTGGGAAGATAAGTGGCAGAAAATTTACAGGGCGGGCGTAATGCTGCTCGACCCGGAAAACCCGTCACAAGTCAGGGGAATCTACGATAAACCGCTGATAGTCTGCGACAGGGATTTTGAAACCGAAAACGGATTTCGCAAAGATGTTATTTTCCCGGGCGGCATGATTGCCGAAGACGGCGAAGTAAAAATCTATTACGGCGCGTCCGACACCGTCGAGTGCCTCGCGTATGCCGATATAAATGACCTTATTTCACTTTGCATATAAACACAGCCATTAACTTAAACAAGGAGTGATTAACCCGTATGGGCACGGGCCTGCAAATCGCATTGAAACTTCTTCTGCTTCTTTTGCTGATTATCATCAACGCCTTTTTCGCGATGAGCGAAATAGCGATTATTTCCCTCAATGACAACAAGATAAAGCATCTTGCCGAGGAGGGCGACAAAAAAGCGAAGCAGATAGTGAAACTGACGGAAAACTCCAGCGCCTTTCTCTCAACCATACAGATAGGCGTCACGCTGGCGGGCTTCCTGACTTCCGCATCCGCGTCGCAGAATTTCGCTACCCTGCTTACTGCAAAAATTGCCGCGATACCGGGCAATCCGGTCCCCGTGGGCGTTATTTCCGCGCTCTCAGTAATTGTCATCACCTTTATCATCGCTTATTTTTCACTTGTTCTGGGTGAACTCGCCCCCAAGAGAATCGCGATGCAGATACCCGAAAAGGTGAGTTACAAAGTGGTGGGTATTCTCCTCGCTTTTGCGAAAATCACAAGACCGTTTGTAAAATTCCTCTCCCTTTCCACAAACGGCGCGGTGCGTCTTTTCGGCTTTGACCCGAATGCCGACGAGGAAAATGTGACGGAAGAGGAAATCCGCATGATGGTCGATGTCGGCGAAGAAACCGGAGTTATCGAAAACAGCCAGGCGGAAATGATTGACAACATCTTTGAGTTTGACGACCTCAACGCGGGCGACATAATGACTCACCGCACCGAGATGGTTGCCATAGAAATCGAGCGCTCGGTTGAAGAAGTGGCGGATATATGCGTTGAAAACGGCTACTCGAGAATACCCGTTTACAAGGGCGACCCGGATAATATAGTAGGCGTGCTCTACGCGAAGGATCTGCTCCATTTTGTAGGGCAGAAAATCCCGAAGGAAACCACCATTGAGAGCGTAATGCGAAAACCCCTCTATGTTGCCGAAACACAGGCGTGCTTTGATATCTTCAAAGAGATGAACGAAAGCCGCACGCAGTTTGCGGTGGTTGTTGACGAATACGGCGGCACGGCGGGCATAGTCACGATAGAGGACGTGCTCGAATCAATCGTCGGAAACATAAGAGACGAATATGACGACGATGAGGAAGAAGATATAATAAAACTCAGCGAAAACATATTCAATGTTGACGGCACGACTTCGGTTGACGAGATAGAGGAACTTACCGGAGTTAATCTGCCGGAGGGTGACTATGACACCCTCGCGGGCTTCCTGATAAGCACTCTCGGCTACCTGCCGGACGAGGAAACCGAACTGCCGATTGAGATTGACTATGAAAACCTGCACTTCACCATTCTCTCGCTTGACGACAGACGGATAGACGACATCAAGGTTGAAATAAAGCCGGTTGAAGAGCCGGAAGAGGAAGAATAAAAAACAAGCACCTGTCAGCCGACAGGTGCTTTTCTGTTTCAGTTTTCTTCAAATGCGTTTGGTATATAGTTGAGTTTCACAAGGCTTCCGTCCTTGCCGATATAGACTTCGCTCACATCGAATACGCAGGCGCCCTCAATTTTGTAGCGCGTGACGAAGTTGTTTGCCGTGAGCATAATTCTGTTTTGCTTGTAGTCGTCAACCGCGTCGGCAGGTCTTGTGAGAGTATCTTCATCTCTCGCTTTCACCTCAACGAAGTGAATGGTATCGCCTTTTCTCGCGATTATGTCTATCTCACCGAAACTGCTTATGTAGTTTGTGGAGAGAATTTCATATTTATTGTCTCTCAGGTAGCGTGAGGTATAAATTTCCCCGCGCACGCCCGTTTTGTTTTTTATCATTATTTCTCACCCGTAATCTTTTTGAGGAAAGAGAGACGGTGATGCTCCGAAATGCCGTATTTTTCAATGCATTCATAGTGCAGGGCTGTGCCGTAGCCCTTGTGTTTTGCAAACTGATACTGCGGCATTTCCTTATCGAGGTTATACATATATCTGTCCCTGCTCACTTTGGCGAGGATTGAGGCGGCGGCTATGCTCGGGCATTTGGCGTCGCCCTTTATTATTGTCTGCGCCGCGATATCGAGCGGGGGCATTCTGTTGCCGTCAATCAGCGCGAAATCCGCCTTCACCTGCAGAGCGTCAATCGCCCTTTTCATGGCGAGGTAGGTTGCCTGAAGAATGTTTATTTCGTCAATCTCCTTTGCGCTTGCCGTGCCTATTCCGTAAGCGACGGCGCAGGAGGTGATAACATCAAAAAGTTCTTCCCTCTTCTTTTCGGAGAGTTTTTTCGAATCGTTGAGGCCGGGTATTTCAGCGTCGGGCGGCAGAATCACCGCGGCGGCATATACGGGGCCCGCGAGAGGGCCTCTGCCCGCCTCGTCCACTCCGCAGATTGCTTTACAGCCCTTTGCGGCGGCGGCATTTTCATAACTGCAATCCATAATTATTACCTCAGGAATTTTTTGTCGTATGTGTCCGTGAGCAGGCCGTTCAGATAACGGATTCCGAAGCCGTCAAAGGTTTCATTGATGCCGTGAAGCGAAGCAAGCTCGCCTGTGTAATCAGCAAGGGGATATACGCGGATTTTGGACATATTCATTCCGTAGTGAGTCACCGTGCCGGAAATAACAAAGTTTTCAACCGAAACGGTGCGCTCCTCTTTGTTTTTGATTACATCAAACGTGAGAATTCCGCCCAGAAGATTTTCCGCCTGAGACGAGCAGGAAACAAGGTTGCCGAGCGAATAAACCGCGAAGCACTTGTGACCGTCTTTCGCGCTTATCATTTCCGCCTCCTGAACGGTGTCGGGATGGGTGCCGATAATCACATCTGCGCCCCAGTCGGCTATCTTTGCGGCGAGTTCGCGGCGGGCATCGTCAACCTCTCTGTCAAACTCGTTGCCCCAGTTGGCGCACACGATTACCACATCCGCTTTTCTCTCGGCATAGGAGATTTTTTCGGCGAGCACGTTTTCCGCGAAAGCGGACAGAATAACCGCCTCGGAGTCCTCCGGCAGGCTGTTGCCGCCCGTGCTTTCGGTAAACGCAACAAAGCCGAATTTTATGCCGTTTGCCTGTATCATTGTGAGCTCGGCGGCCTCTTCCGCGCTTCTGTAAACTCCGGTGGTCGCCGCCTCTTTGCCCGCCCAGTAATCGAGCGTGTTGAGCAGACCCTCTTCGCCGTAGTCGAGGATGTGATCTGTTGCGAGGTTTATTACGTCAAAGCCCGTTTTCACAAGTTCGTCGCCGAGTTCGGCGGGGGAGTTATACCTCTTATCGCCGCTCACGGTGTGATTCTGCGAGATTACGGAACTCTGTGTTATTATCGAAACGTCGGCATCGGAAACCGCGTCTTTTATGTTTTCGTAAACGAGCGAAAAATCATAGCCGCCGCTGTTGCTTCTGTCCTTAGCCTGTATCAGCATTTCGTCCTGCACGATATTCGCGCCGGCAGCGAGCACGGTGGCTTTTGTGAAAATATCGCCGTTTTCTTCACTCTCGCGGGAACTGCCGGAAGTAAAGAAAATAACCCCGACGCATATTACGTCAAGGAACAGCACGGCGCATAAAAATATTGCCAGCACTTTTCTCATTTGCTTTCCGGTCCTTTCCTTTGAAATAATCAGTCGAGGGTTATTTTTCCGAGTTTGCCGTCTCTGAATTCGTCAAGCAGCATCACGGCGGCTCTTTCGGTATCATATTCGCCTTTGCGCAGCAGCATACCGCGCTTTGAGGCAATCAGTTCAAGCAGTTCATAGGGCTCAAGGTCATCAAAATCCGATATGCCGTATCTTGCGGCGAGGTTACCGGGGTAGTTTTCCCTCATAAAGGAAAGGAAACTTACCGCGACCTCCTGCACATCGGTGATGTTTTCTTTTACCGAGCCGATGTATGTCAGTTTAAGCCCTACTTCCGGGTCCTCAAACTTGGGCCAGAGCACACCGGGAGTGTCAAGCAGTTCAATGCCCTGACCGATGTTAAACCACTGGTTGCCCCTTGTCACTCCGGGGCGGTTTTCAACTTTTGCTCTCGTCTGCCCTGCCATACGGTTTATGAACGAGGACTTGCCGGTGTTGGGTATTCCGACCACCATCACGCGAAGCGATTTGCCGCTCATGCCTTTTTCGGCGTTCAGGCGGATTCTGTCCTTGAGCACCTCTTTCACGGCGCTCTGAAACTTATCAAGCCCCTTGCCCGTGTTGCACTGCACGGGGATGGCGGTGATGTTTCTCTCTGCGAAATATTTAATGTAGCGCGCGGTCGCTTCGTCATTTGCAAGGTCGCATTTATTGAGAAGCAGAAGGCGCGGCTTTGAGCCCGTAATCTCATCAATTTCGGGGTTTCTGCTGCTCAGCGGCAGGCGCGCGTCCGCAATTTCGCACACGGCGTCAACCAGAGGCAGACTCTCCTTGATAAGGCGGCGGGTTTTTGCCATATGGCCGGGAAACCAGTTTATGTTTGTAATATTTTCTCTCATATCAGCCTATTTTGAAGTTGCCGAAGGGGTGAATTCTGAACAGAGCCTTGCCCAGAAGGAAGTCCTCTCTGATGAGGCCCACTCTCGAGTCTCTTGAGTCGGTGGAGGCGTTTCTGTTGTCACCCATCACAAACACATAACCTTCGGGTACGGTTACGGGGCCCGTGAAACTTTCGGGCTTGTGCACGGGCTCGTTTACATAGGGCTCGTCAAGAGCCTCGCCGTCAACATAAACTATTCCGAGCACAAAATCAATATCCACGGTCTGCCCTTCGGTGGCGATTATTCTTTTAACGAGTGTGGGCTCGATATAGTCCACTTTGGAGGGCTGGCAGGTTACCACGATATCTCCGGTATGAGGCTTGTAGGGATAGGCGGAAAGAATGATTCTGTCCTTATCCTCAAGGGTGGGAAACATGCTCGAGCCGTTTACTCCCACAGTCCTGAAAATGAAAGAGAAAGCGATTGCGACAATCACGACGGATGTCACCGCAACGCCTACCATATCATAGATAAATGAGCCTTTGGGCTCTTCTTTTTTATTGCTCATAATATCTCCTCACAGTTTCTTTGCGTCGGGATGCAGCCTGAAAAGCGCCTTGCCCAGCACATAGTTTTCGTCTATGAATCCGATTCTGCTCGACCTGCTGTCAAGCGATTCGTTTCTGTTGTCACCCATCACGAAAACACAGCCTTCGGGCACGGTGAGCGGAAACTGCATATCGTAGTTGATATGCGTGAGTTCTTTCACATACTCTTCGGTCTGCTTTTCGCCGTTTACATAAACATATCCGTTCTCAAAATCAATGTCTATCGTGTCTCCGCCAACGCCGATAACTCTTTTTACAAGGGAATTGTCCCTCTCCCACGGCTGGGCGATGATGATTATATCGCCTCTCTCGGAGGTGCGCGGGGCGGATGCGATAATCAGTCTGTCACCGTCGTTGAGGGTGGGCACCATGGAATCGCCTTCAACGCCCACAACCCTTACGGCGAGCATAAATATCAGAAAGATGATTACGACCGAGGTTTTCAGAGAGTCAAATATTTCATACACGGCGGATACGGGCCCGCGCGTCTGTTTGGGGAAGACGGAATAATATACTTCGGTTTTTCTTTCGTTTTTCACCGGAAATCACCTGCGTAAATTCCAAAATACTGCTTTTTCAAGAAGGGCGTAACAATGACCCATTGTTACGCCCTACCTGAATGATGTTATCTGATCTGTTCCTTAACCTTGGCTGCCTTGCCGACTCTGTCACGAAGATAGTAGAGTTTCGCTCTGCGGACACGGCCGTGTCTTACGGGCTCGACTTTGACAACATTGGGGGAATGAACGGGGAATACTCTTTCTACGCCTACGCCGTAGGAAACACGGCGGACGGTGAAGGTTTCGGAAACGCCGGAACCTTTACGAGCGATAACTGTTCCCTCGAAAATCTGGATTCTTTCTTTTTCGCCTTCACGAATCTTGACATGAACCTTTACGGTGTCGCCGATTTCGATTACAGGGGCGTTTTCTTTGAGTGAATCCTGTGCGATGAGTTTGAGTGCATCCATGATGAATAACCTCCGTTTTTTTCAGATGTTCATTCACAAAAAATCATTCGCCAGAGGAACACCCGTTTTAATGTTGTAATTAAATCCCGTCTTCGGCATTGACCTAATGACGGTGGAAATGCCTCAATAATATATCATACTTTATTTTGAAATGCAAGTGTTTTTTTGTTAAAGAAATAAAATAATTTCAATATATATAAAAGGGTTGACGAAACGCCTCTTTATAGTGTAATATTATCCTGTATATATATGCTGTTATTATGGCGAATTATCTCAAGGAAGGAGACGCGTCCTTTATGAAAAAATCAGGAATGGTTGCAGTAGCATTTCTCATCATTGTTGCAACCGTATTTACATTTTCATTTTCCGCCTTCGGCAAAGAGGGCGACTATGACACCCCGATAATCTTTGTAAGCAAAACCACTACAACAACAACCACGAAGCAGGATTCCGGTCAGACCAATCCCACCGCGAACCCGCCTGCAGACAGCACCACAACCACCACTCAGCCGCAGGACCCCGGCACAGGCACAGATGACGACGGTCAGGGCGAAGAGAGCACATCAATCTTCACAATGATTCTCAACGCAATCAAAGCGTTCTTCAGATTCATAGTTTCTCTCTTCTCAGGGTTTGCAGGATGAAAAAGACAGTAATTATCGCGGCGCTTCTGCTTGCGCTTGCCCTCATCTTCACCGCTTGTGCAGATAAAAAATCACAGGATGAGCAGACATCGGAAACAGAGAGCACAACAGCCGCTCCTTATGAAACGCCGATTATATTTGTAAGCACCACCGCCGCCACGGCGGATTCGGCAAGCACCGGCAAAGACAAAGGCACCGCCTCCGGTGAAAAAGAAAGAGTAACGGCAAAAACCGGGAAAAACTACAGCGAGGCAGGATCGTCCGTGACACGCGGCACCTCTCAGGCGCAGTCCGCAGAGAGCCGCACTCAAGGTAACGGCAAAGTTACGGCACCCGTAACCGGACCCACGGGCAATTCTTCAACTCAGCGCACAAGCGCTCCCGTTACTCAGCGTACAAGCGCCCCCGTTACTCAGCGCACGAGCGCTCCCGCTTCAACGGGGCCCAATACTCCGGGCACAACCCGCACCCCTTCGGGCACCACCCGCGAGGGCGAAATAGACACAGACCCGTTTGAAACTCCGATATTCTGACACAGTAAAGGAGATTTATAAATGAAAAAAGTTTTATCAATTATTCTTTCCCTTGCTCTTATGCTCGGCTGCGTTAGCGTTGTTTCGTTTGCCGGCTTTGAAGATGCAGTGCAGGTTTTCCTCGGCGATAATGCAGTTACCGCACCTGAGGAGGGGGTGGCTCTGTATTATTATTTTGTCCCTGAAGAAAGCGCGATGTATTCATTCCGGTCAACCAGCGCAGGCGATCCGGTTATGACCCTTTATAGTGAAGATAATTATCAAATCAAGTCAAATGATGATCATGATGGTCTTGACTTTTATGTAGAAACTTATTTGACCGGAAATGAATTATATTATATTGAAATCGAAAATGCTGAAACTGAAGCAGAAGCATTTAATCTGACTCTGACGATTGAAAAGTCAACCCCGGTTGCTTCTTTTGAGGCAGTGCCCGGCAACAACACCTTCAGCGTCGTTGACGAAGAAATATTTGTCTGGGCATCCTTTACCCCTGAAGAGAGCGGTTACTATGAGTTTTCTTCAACAGGCAGTTCGGATAATACTTATGATGCCTGCGGTATCCTGTTATCCTCAGCAGGAGCAGAAGCTGAAAATGATGATCTTGCCGGTCTTGATTTCACAATGACGGCAGAGCTTGAGGCGGACACAGAGTATTTTATCGGCGTAATGGATTATAACGGCAACGCCTCAGACATCAATGTAGCCATAAGTAAAATTGATAAACGGTATGCCGTAAAGACCACAGCAGACAGCTGCGAGTTTACTGTCAATGTAATATGCGCAGATGAAGGAGACACAATCACGGTTTCGGATATTACTCCCTATGAAGGATATATCGTAGTTGATGTTTCTTATAATGATGGCGACAGCTCTTATGCACTCCATGGTGATGAAGACGGTGTTTACACCTTCACTATGCCGTCTTCAAATGTAGCCGTTAAAGTTTACTGCGAAGAAGATGAACCGGATGAACCGGACGACCCGGAATTTGATCTTGAAATCGCAGCGCACAGCCTGACTCTTGAGGGCGATATCGGTCTTAACTTTTTTGTGTATGTTACCGACTTTGATCCCGAAAACACTTTTTACGGCGAAGTTGATTTCCTGGGAAGAACCTACACAATAGATTATGACGAAAACAAGTGCAGAGAAGAGAACGGTGTACTTTACCACATCTTCTCCTTCAATGTAGCACCTGCTTATATATATACCGATATAACATTCAGAGCCATCTACTCAGACATCTACACGGAGGAAACATACACCATAGCGGATTATATTACGGAAGCGGCCGTGAAGTATAAGGATGATCAGAAAATGATTAATCTTATGGGCTCGCTTATGGAATACGGATACTTTGCGGCAACTTACTTCGAAAAAGAAGTCGGCAGCAATCTTGTGGATGGTTATTTCAGCCCGCTGGAAGCAACCACAACCGAGAACATAAAAGATTTAGTGCCCGCGGATTACACAGTCGAAGCGCAAAACTCCGGTCTTACCTACATCGGCTCAACGCTTGTGCTCCTCACGGAGACGTCATTCAGACTGTACTTCTCCGTTGAAGAAGGTCACAGCATAGACGAGTACACATTCAGTTCATTAAGTTTCTCCGGCGAAAACGTAATTGATACCGATCTCGTTCCCGTGGAAAGAAACGGCATGTATTATGTTGAGATATCCGGTTTGCCCGCTCCGGAAATCATAAATCAGCGTACAATTACTGTTGCAAAGAACGGCGACACCGTAAAAACCATTGATTACTGTCCGCTCAATTATGTTTACACGGTGATGGATCTTTGCGAAAAAGGAGAAATGGATGATCCCGGGCTCGAGATGCTCTGCAAAGCGCTCTTAGCCTACGGATTCTTCTCATACAATTACTTTTCATCACAGGAATAATACCCAATCGATAAGGTAAAATAATAAAAAATAATATAAACATAACATCAAGATAAGGAGAAAAAGAATATGGAAAACAGAGAAATCTACGAAGCGGTTGAACTTGAAGTTGTTAACTTCGAAGCGGAAGACATCATCACAGCGAGCGATCCGTTCAATCCCGATGAACACGAAACTCCGATCGTTACCACAACTCAGGCTCCCTGATGGCAGACACCGAAAGCAATTTTTTTGCGAAGAAGATAGCCGGCAGTTTACTGCCGGTTCTTCTTTTGCGCAACAAAATGTGATATAATCCGGGAAAAGGAAAAACAGTAAATACGGAGAAAAGAAAATGGAAAAAACGGCAGACGGAAAAATCCCGCTTATTACGCGGGACAGAAGTTTTTACATTTCGCTTATAACTCTCGCCATACCCGTTGCACTGCAAAACCTCATCACCTTTGCCGTGACTTTTGCGGATAACCTTATGGTAAGTTCGCTCGGTGATTCCGCCGTGTCGGGCGTATATATGGGCGGTCAGCTGCAGACCTTCCTGCAGATGTTTTCAGCCGGCGTTGAGGGCGCTATTCTTGTGCTTGCGGCTCAGTACTGGGGCAAGGGCGATAAAGAGAGCATAAAGCGTATCATTTCAATCGGCATTCATTTTTCGCTCGGCTTCGGAGCCCTGCTTACCGCCGTTTGTGCCGTGATACCGGGCCCGGTAATCGGCATATTCACACGCGACCCCGAGGTTATTGAGCAGGGCACGGTGTATCTGAGAATCGTGTGCTTCTCATACATCTTCTTCTGCGTCACGCAGGCGTTTATTGCCGCTATGCGAAGCGTGGAGGCGGCAAACATAGGTATGATAGTTTCCGCGATTTCGCTCGTGATAAACATAGGCCTCAACTATACGCTTATTTTCGGCAAATTCGGATTTCCCGCAATGGGAGTGAAGGGCGCCGCGGCGGCGACTCTCGTTTCGAGGATTGCCGAAACTGCGGTTATCGCGGTCTATGTTTTCCGCATAGACAAACGACTCTGCCTCAAAGCGGGCGACCTGCTTAAAACCGACGCTCTGCTGCGTAAGGATTTCATTAGATACGGTCTGCCCATAATCGGCGGCAACGTCGTGTGGAGCGTAAACCTTATGTGCAACTCCGTGATACTCGGCAGGCTCAACAAGAGCGTGATAGCGGCGGCAAGCGTCGCAAACAACCTCAATTCCCTCGCCTACGTTTCAATTACAGGTATGGCATCCGCCGTAGGCATAATCACGGGCAAAACCGTCGGCGCGGGCGAAACGGAAAAGATGAAGGAATACGCGAGGACCACGCAGCTTATCTTTTTCTGTGTCGGCCTTCTGACAGGAGGTACGCTTGCCCTTCTCAGGCGCCCCTTCATTTCGCTTTATTCGGGCATAACCGCCGAAGCCGCGCATTACGCCCTGCAGTTCTGCACGGTGCTCAGCGTGACAATCATCGGCACGAGTTATCAGATGGCCTGCCTTTTCGGGCTGGTCAAATCGGGCGGCGATATTTCCTTCGTATTCAAAAACGATATGATATTCGTCTTCGGAGTTGTGCTGCCCGGCGCCGCGCTCGCCCTTTGGCTCGGCGCACCCGCCTGGCTGGTATTTGCCCTGCTTAAAAGCGACCAGATTCTGAAATGCTTTGTGGCGGTATTCAAAATCAACAGTTTCAACTGGATGAAAAATCTGACGCGCGACAGGACGGAAGAAAGTGCATAAAATAAAGGACTGTGAATTTTCACAGTCCTTATTGTTTATAGAAGTTTTACAGCCACTCCACGCTTGTCACATAGATTATCTCACACGCGCCGTCGCCCGTGTCCGTGCGCGAGGTGCTCGAGGAGTTTGTGTAAACCGTGCCGCCGGGTTTCGTTGCCCTGAAGTCAACAAGGTAGCCCGTGAGTTTGATATAATCGCCGGTCTTGATTTTATTTATCAGTGATTTTACGCCGTCATCGGCGGGTATCAGGTGATTGTTTGACGAGTGCTGGTTTACTCCTGCCGACGAGCCTACGGGTGACAGGTCAACATCGGCGGATGTGTGCCAGTAGTACCAGCGCCCCGACTGCGACCAGTGAAAATCAATATCGCCGTTGTGCTCGGCAACACTGCCCCAGGCGAGAGCGACATCTTTGGGCGAGAGGGCGTCAAACACACCCGCGCCGCGGTAATTCTTCGTGCTCACAACAAGCGCCTGTATTTCGTATGACGCCTTGAAAGTGATTACGGTGTCACAGCCGTTTGCAACGGTGTTTACCGTGCCCTCTGCGCTTTTCTGCACGGGCTCGGGTATGCCGCTTATGCTCCTGTTTGCATCTTGAGAGTAACTGCCGTTATAATAAATGAAAGCGGCTATCGCTATAACAAGCAGTATCGGAAGAAGTTTTTTCATATTATCACCTTTATCTCTGCCGGTAAAGTATTATCAAGTCATAACGGCCCGCATTAGGCGGACCGTTAATTATTTATCAATAGAAAAGCAAATCGTCGTAAGTCGGGAACGGCCAGTAATCCTTCGCGGTATACTTCTCCGCTTCGTCCGCAAACTTGCGCAGGCTTTCCATCTGCGGCAAGAGTGAATCGCGGATAAAGGCGGACATATCTCTCGGATTGTCAAACGCCATTGCTTCCTCGGTTATATGAGCGAGTTTTTCGGAGCCCGAGCAGAGTTCGTCAATATCCTTGCTCAGCAGGGCGACAATCTTTTTCTCATATGCGCAGGCGGAGTAGCAGAATTCGGATTTCTTAAGTGCCGCCGCGCAGGTGTCAGAAACAAATTTTTCGATGGCGGGTATAATCTCCCTGTTGACCATATCGGTCATCGTCTTCGATTCTATCAGCACGCTCTTGCAGTAGTTTTCGAGCATGATGTCACAGCGTGATTCAAGTTCAACAAGCGAGAAAACCTTGTGGGTCGCAAACAGGGTAACATTTTTCTCGTCAAGCAGGTGAGGCATACAGTCGGCTGTTGTCTTGTAGTTGAGCAGGCCTCTGCTTTCAGCCTCTTTCACCCAGTGCTCGTCATAGCCGTTGCCGTTGAAGATAATTCTTCTGTGGTCGGTTATGGTCTTCTTTATCATCTTGTGCAGGGAGTCTTCAAAATTCTCCGCATTTTCAAGCCTGTCGGCGTAGATTCTCAGAGACTCCGCCACAGCGGTGTTAATCATTATATTTGCGCAGGCGATTGAGTTTGCCGAGCCGAGCATACGGAATTCAAACTTGTTGCCCGTAAACGCGAAGGGGGAGGTGCGGTTGCGGTCTGTTGTGTCCTTCGGGAATTTCGGAAGCACGTGCACGCCCAGACGCATAACGGTTTTTTCCGCTCCGCTGTAAGGCTTGTCGTTTTCAATCGCGTCAAGAATGCCGTCAAGTTCTTCGCCCAGGAACATCGAAACGATGGCGGGCGGGGCTTCGTTTGCGCCCAGACGGTGGTCGTTGCCCGCTGTCGCAACGGAAATGCGAAGCAGATCCTGATAATCGTCAACCGCTTTGATTACCGCGCACAGGAAGAGCAGGAACTGAGCGTTCTCATAGGGTGTTTCGCCGGGAGAAAGCAGGTTTACTCCGTCGTCGGTAGCGATGGACCAGTTATTGTGTTTGCCGCTGCCGTTAACGCCCTCAAACGGTTTCTCGTGCAGAAGGCATACAAGCCCGTGCCTGTCGGCAACTTTCTGCATAATTTCCATTGTGAGCTGGTTGTGGTCGGTTGCAATATTGGTGGTGGTGTAAATCGGAGCGAGTTCGTGCTGTGAGGGAGCCACTTCGTTGTGCTCCGTTTTGGCAAGAATTCCGAGTTTCCAGAGTTCTTTGTTGAGGTCTGCCATAAAGGCGGCGACTCTGGGCTTGATTACGCCGAAGTAGTGGTCGTCAAGTTCCTGACCTTTGGCTGAGGTGGAGCCGAAAAGAGTTCTGCCGCAGAAGATGAGGTCTTTTCTCTTTTTGTACTGCTCCTTGTCTATAAGGAAATACTCCTGCTCGGGGCCTACGGATGAGCGCACGCACTTTGCCTTGGTGTTGCCGAAAAGGCGGAGTATGCGCAGAGCCTGCTTGTTGAGAGCCTGCATGGATCTGAGCAGGGGAGTCTTTTTGTCAAGCGCCTCTCCCGTGTACGCGCAGAAAGCGGTGGGTATGCAGAGGGCTTTATCCTTTATGAAAGCGAAAGAGGTCGGGTCCCACGCGGTGTAGCCCCTTGCCTCAAATGTGGCTCTGATGCCGCCCGAGGGGAAACTCGAAGCGTCCGGCTCGCCCTTGATGAGTTCCTTGCCGGAAAATTCCATTATAATTCTGCCGTCGGGTGTGGGCACTATGAAACTGTCGTGCTTTTCGGCGGTCACGCCCGTGAGGGGCTGGAACCAATGGGTATAGTGAGTGGCGCCTTTTGAAATTGCCCAGTCTCTCATAGCCCCCGCCACCGCGTTGGCAACGGAGATATCGAGGCTTGCGCCCTCATCTATCGTCTTTTTCAGAGTAACATAAACATCGGAGGGCAGATACTCTTTCATGACTTTATCGTCAAAAACAAGACTGCCGAAATAATCGGTTACTTTCTCCATGGTTCAACCTCCGTATATTTTATCGGGAACATTCACAATGAGAATTGAGTTGCTTTTATTATTTATGACATCCATTGTATAATGTGCACATAAAAAAGTCAATAAATTTGTATAAAAATCAGGTTATATCGGGTATCTCGGCGAATATTTCCGCCTTTTTGCCGCGCATCCATATAGAGGGGTCAACCAGCAGGGTGTAGCCCTGACAGTGCGGAATAACCCACGAGTGCATCGGCGCCTGAGGCAGACCGTAGGCGGCAAGCACGGCGGCGATAACGCCCGCGTGAGTGACAACCGCAACATTGAACACTCCGCTTTTTATCATACCGTCGGCGAGTTTTTCAAAGCACTCGCACACTCTTTTGCCGAAATCACGGCTCGTCTCTCCGAAAGGCGGGGCGTTTTTGCCCGCGAGCCAGCCGGCGAAATCTTCATTATCCCTGAGTTCATCCGCCGTCTTGTTTTCAAATTCACCGAAATTGCATTCGATAAAGCCGGGCAGGTCAACAACCTCTTTGTCCGGGTATAATATTTCCGCCGTTTCCCTGCACCTTTTGAGAGGGGAGCAGAAAACCGAATCCGCGTATGGATAGGCGTAATCGTCTCTCATCTGTAAAGCACAGGCCCGACCCTCCTCGGAAAGAGGAAGGTCGGTGTGGCCTATGTATCTTCCTTCGCCGGCGCCTTCATTTTCGGCGTGCCGGATAAGGTGTATTCTGTATGTTTTCATAATTACAGGATTGATTCGTAAAGGGCAATATATTCTTTTGCGGATTTGCCCCAGCTGTTGTCGCACTTCATCGCTCTTTCAACGAGCACTTTGAAGTAATCCTTGTCATAAAACGCGCCGAGCGCTCTTCTTATGGCGTCAAGCATATCATAAGCGTCATAACTCTTGAAGGTGAAGCCGTTGCCCGCGCCGTCGCCGCTGTCGGTTATTGTGTCTTTCAGACCGCCCGTCTCTCTTACGATGGGCAGTGAGCCGTAGCGAAGGGCAACCATCTGAGAGAGACCGCAGGGCTCGCTCTTTGAAGGCATGAGGAAGAGGTCGGAGCCGGCATAAATCTGCCTTGCGACATCAGGCAGGAAGCCGAGACGAAGGCCGACTTTATCGGGGAAGGCGCCCGCGAGAGCGCGGAAGTATTCTTCATATTCCCAGTCGCCCGAGCCGAGCACGATAAGCTGCATATCCGCCGCCGAAAGCTGCTCCCACATAATCCTCTTGACAAGGTCAAAGCCCTTGTGTGAAACGAGTCTTGATATAATCGCCATCACGGGCACGTCATCGCGCACGGGAAGGCCGAAACTCTCCTGCAGGGCCGCCTTGCACTTTGCCTTGCCCGAAAAATCGGAGGCTGAATAGTTGCAGGGGATGGCTTTGTCGGTTTCGGGATTGTAGTTGTCAACATCTATACCGTTGAGTATGCCGCTGAGTTTGTAACTTCTCTCCTGAAGAATCGGATGCAGGCCGTGGCTGAACCAGGGGTCGAGAATTTCCTGAGCGTAAGTCCTGCTGACGGTAGTCACCTTGTTGGCGCACTCGATGCCCGCCTTCATAAGGTTGAGGTCTCCGCCGAATTCAATCAGGGACATATTCTCTTCGCCGAGTCCGAAAACATCGCCGAGTATCTCTTTGCCGTAGATGCCCTGATACTGAATGTTGTGAATGGTGAACACGGTCTTTATGCCCGTGTAGCCCTCTCTCTGCGAGTAAATGGCTGTGTAGTAGAGAGGCACGAGCGCGCTCTGCCAGTCGTTGCAGTGGATTATATCGGGCTTGAAATCAATGAAAGGCAGTATTTCGAGCACCGCGCGGGAGAAGAAGGCAAATCTTTCACCGTCGTCATAGTGACCGTAGAGAGTATCCCTTTTGAAGTAATACTCGTTGTCTATGAAATAATAGATTACGCCGTTTGCGTTTGCCTCAAATATACCGCAGTACTGCATACGCCACGAAACGGGCACCATAATATTGGTGATGAATCTCATATTTGCTCTCATCTCATCGCTTATGCAGCCGTAGAGAGGCATCACCACGCGGCAGGCGACTTTATGCTTCCTGAGCGCGGCAGGCAGCGAGCCCGCCACATCCGCGAGACCTCCGCTTGCAGCGAAGGGCAGTGCTTCGGATGCTACATATAATACTTTCATATCATCTCTCACTTTCTTTACTGTGCCGCCGGTGAAACTTCACCGCGGTCGCTTTCGGCGGCAACCGGAGTAACCGCTTCGGATGAAGGAACATTTTCCGTTGACGGATTTGTCACGGAAGTGTCGGAAGTTGTTGATTCCGCCTGCTTCTTGGTTGTCGTTTCGGGGGCTTTTGTTGTGGTTTCGCCCTTCACGTGTACAACCGGCTTGGTGGTTGTGGTGGTTGTGGTGGGCGCTTCCGTTGCAATGCCTATGGTTATATATTCGCCCTTGATATTCTTAATCGGTCTTTTGCTTATCGGGTCGGTGCGGTAAACGATACTTGTGGTCTGCTGGCTGGTTGTAACCGTTGTGGGCTCGGCAGTTGTGCCGTTTTCTATAACGTTGCCCTGCTCATCGGTTTTCTTTGTGTGTACAACCTGCTTTGTAACCGCTCTGCCCTGCTCGTCGGTCACCTTTTCGCCGTTTTCGTCGGTTTCCTCTTCCACATCGGTATACTCAATGTAGTATTCCTTTTCGGTGGTCGTTTCGGGCACCGTGGTGGTCTTCGGAGGCACATAAGGGTAACTGTGGTTTGAAGAAATGCTTGGCTTCATATAGTAGTTTATCATCGTGTAATACTCTATTTCGCCCTCGTCATTTACTTCGCTGTATTCAACCACTTCCGATACAATTACGGTGCCGTCTGTGGTCGATTCGGCAGACCTTGAAGGTTTGAGCACTCCCGTTTTCACGAGAATTACAACTGTCACGAGTATCACGGCAAGCGCGCCCGCCGCGATTGTGACGATATTCATTGTTTTTCTTTTGTCCAGAGCCATTTCGGTTTCTCTCTCTTCGTATCAGATTACTATTCCTTTACCGATATAGACGGGATAGTTTGAAGCGCCGCAAAGTTTTTTGCCGGTTTTGACGGTTACGTCCTTGTCCGCAATCACGCAGTCGATTTCGGCATTGTCGCCGATTACGGTATCCTGCATGATTATGGAGTTTGTGACCTTAGCGCCTTTGCCGATTTTAACCCCTCTGAAGAGAATGCAGTTTTCAACCTCGCCCTCAATCTTACAGCCGTCGGCAACGAGCGAATTCTTCGCCTTCGCGTTTATGCCGTAAATGGCGGGAGTCCTGTCACCCGTTTTGGTATATACGGGTCTTTCGGGGCTGAATAGCTGTTTTCTCACATCGCTTTTAAGCAGGTCAAGGCTGATATCGTAGTAGGATGAAACAGATTCAATCACCTTTACATAGCCTTCCTGCATATAGCAGTACATATTGATATTGCCTGTGTTTTTGGAAACAAGTTCTTCGAGAGTGGATATCCTCTTGGCGTGCGCTTCGTGAAGCAGACGCTCAAGCAGAGTCCTCTTGACGAGCATTGTTTTGAGCGAATAGTTGACCGCTTTGCTGAAATAGTCAACATATTTCACATCCATAATCTTGCCCGTTTCGTCAAACGCGTATTCCATGGTGTCGGGCAGGTGAGGCGGCAGACCGTAAGCGGATGCGATAACCATATCCGCGTTTTTCTTCTGCGCGAATTTAAGCATATCCTCATAGTTGATGCTGCAGATAATGTTGCAGTCAACGAGCAGAACGTAATCCTTGCCGGAGTCGCTTATGTAGCCGATACTGCCGTAAAGAGCGTCCGCCTTGCCGCTGTATATGCCGGCTGAGGGAGCGTTGAAGGGAGGCAGAATTGTGAGACCGTCCCTCTTTCTCGCGAGATCCCAGGAGTTGCCGTTGCCTATGTGATCCATAAGGGAGCGGTAATTGCTGTTAGTGATAACGCCCACTTTCGTGATGCCGGAGTTAACCATGCTTGAAAGCGGAAAATCTATAAGACGATAGCGGCCTGCGAAGGGTACGGAGCCCATAGTCCTCAGAGAGGTAAGTTCGGGCACTGCTTCGTCATTGGCATTTGAAAAGATAATGCCGAGTACATCATTGATTGCCATCAGTTGTTACCTCCCATATCTTCGTCTATCATTGCTTTCGGCTCGACAACGGCGTTTTTGCCGATTGTCACACCGTTGCCTATAACGGCTACGCCCCAGTCGTCAATGTTTTCCATATGCTCGGGGCTTGCGCCTACAACGGCGCCTTCTTCAATCACCGCGTTTTCGGCGACTATCGAATACTGCACGGTCGCGCCCTTTTTTATTGTGGTGCCGGGCATCACGATTGAGTATTTGACATTTGCGCCCTCTTCCACCGTGACATTTGCAAAGAGCACCGAGAAATCTATGTTGCCGTAAATTTCGCAGCCTTCATTTATCATGCTGTTTTCTATCTGTGCGTTTTCGCCCGTAAAGTGTGGCGGCGCGGCGGGAGATTTTGAATAAATTTTCCAGCTGTCATCATCGAGGTCAAGGTCAACATTGGGATTGAGCAGGTCGAGGTTTGCATCCCAGAGGCTGTTGATTGTGCCTACATCCTTCCAGTAGCCGTCAAACTGATAGGCAAACATTCTTTCGCCGTTTGAGTGCATCGCGGGAATTACGTCGTGGCCGAAATCGTTGCCGGAGTTTTCGTTTGCCTCGTCGTCAATGAGATACTTGCGCAGTTTCTGCCAGTTGAAGATATACACGCCCATAGAGGCCTTGTTGCTTCTCGGATTTTTGGGCTTCTCTTCAAACTCGGAAATACTGCCGTCTTCGTTGACTATCATAAGGCCGAATCTGCTTGCCTCTTCCCAGGGCACTTCGAGCATCGCTATTGTGCAGTCAGCGTTTTTCTCTTTGTGTTAATCCAGCATCTTGTCGTAATCCATCTTGTAGATGTGTTCGCCTGAAAGATTCTTTACATATTCGGGGTCGTATCTTTCAATGAAATTGATATTCTGGTAAATGGCGTTTGCGGTGCCCTTGTACCACTCGGTGCCTTTAATCTGCTGATAAGGAGAAAGAATGTGTACGCCGCCGTTTGTCCTGTCAAGGTCCCAGGGTGCGCCGTTGCCGATATAATCGTTGAGCTCAAGCGGCTGATACTGGGTAAGCACGCCGACCGTGTAGATGCCGGAGTTTACGCAGTTTGACAGGGGAAAGTCGATTATCCTGTACTTTCCGCCGTAGGGTACGGCGGGTTTGGCGATTTTCTTTGTGAGTATGCCGAGACGGCTTCCCTGGCCGCCCGCGAGCAACATTGCAATACATTCGGGTTTTCTTGCCATTTTATGAATCCTCCTTAACGGTTTTTTTTCCTTGAAGTGTTTTCTATATACATGCAGCTCAGGCCCTCGAGGTCGAGTTCAATGCTGTATTCGTATCCGTGCATGGGTATCTTCTGCGCCTTTACGGACGAGCAGGTGCTCCTGCCTCTGCCGCCGTATTCGGGCGAGGCGGAAGAGAAGACGGGTCTGTAGGTGCCGCTCTCGGGCACGCCTATTCTGTATTTACAGCGGTCAACCGTTGTGAAGTTGCACACCGAGATTATGTTTTTGCCCTTGCGGTCGCTTCTGATGTATGCCACAACGGAGTTTGTGCTGTCGTCACTGACTATCCACCTGAAGCCGTCCCAGCTGTAATCCTCCTCCCAGAAAGCAGGCTTTGAGAGATAGAATTTATTGAGAGCCTTCACATAATTCTGCAGCTGCCTGTGAGCGTCGTAATCAAGAAGAAGCCAGTCAAGCCCCTGCTTGTAATTCCACTCGATAAACTGACCGAATTCACTGCCCATAAAGAGAAGTTTTTTGCCGGGGTGCGACATCATATAACCGAGGAAAGACCTCACACCGGCAAACTTTTCTTCGTATGTGCCGGGCATCTTGTTTATGAGCGAGCACTTGCCGTGCACCACTTCGTCGTGCGAAATCGGAAGCACGAAGTTTTCCGAGAAGGCGTAGAAGAATGAGAAGGTGAGGCAGTCGTGATTGAACTTTCTGAATATGCCGTCGAGCGAGAAGTAACGCAGGCAGTCATTCATCCAGCCCATATTCCACTTGAAATTGAAGCCGAGTCCGCCGCTGAAGGTGGGCTTTGAAACCATCGGCCAGGAGGTGCTTTCCTCCGCAATCATAAGCACATCGGGGTGCTCACGGAAGATGATTTCATTGAGTTTTCTTATGAAATCGACCGCTTCCAGGTTTTCGTGGCCGCCGTATTTGTTTGCAATCCAGTGGCCGTCGTCCCTGCCGTAGTCGAGGTAAAGCATTGACGCCACGGCGTCAACCCTGAGGCCGTCTATATGATACTTTTCAATCCAGAACATCGCGCTGGACATAAGGAACGAGCGCACTTCGTTTCTGCCGTAGTCGAATACCTTTGTGCCCCATTGGTAATGCTCGCCTTTGCGCGGGTCGGGGTATTCGTAGCATGGTGAGCCGTCAAATTCATACAGCCCGAAGGCATCCTTCGGGAAGTGGGCGGGCACCCAGTCGAGTATCACGCCTATGCCTGCTTTGTGGGCGGTGTTTACAAGGTAGGCGAAATCCTCGGGCGTGCCGTACCTTGAAGTAGGGGCGAAATAGCCGGTGACCTGGTAGCCCCACGAGCCGTCAAAGGGATGCTCCATTATCGGCAGCAGCTCAATATGGGTGTAGCCCATATCTTTTACATACGGCACGAGCCTGTCGGCGAGTTCGCGGTAGGGCAGGTTGTTGCCGTCGGCATAAGTCTGCCAGGAGCCTGCGTGCACTTCGTAAATATTGACGGGCGAGGAATATATGTCTCTCTCTTTTCTCTTTTTCAGCCAGGCCGAATCGGTCCATTTGAAATCGGGAAGTTCGTAGAATTTTGATGCGGTGCCCGGCCTTGTTTCACAGTGGAAAGCATAGGGGTCGGCCTTGTAGAAGGAGTGGCCGTCGTTTGCGGTGATGAGATATTTGTAAGCGTCATATCTGCTGACTTTTTCCACTCTGCACTGCCATACGCCGCCGCTGACTTTTTCCATAGGGGAGTTTCCGGCCTGCCAGCCGTTGAAATCTCCGGCAACGCCTACCCATTTTGCATTGGGAGCCCACACTCTGAATACGGCGCCGTCGCCGTCGGCGTGAGAGCCGAGATATTCGTAGGCTTTTGCGTTTGTGCCTTCATGAAAGAGATAAAGCGGCACATTTTCTTTCTTTGCCATAAAGGACCTCCTGATTCGTTTTGGGAGGGAGACCGTGAGGGTCGCCTGGTTTTACTGCTGATTACCGCACTATACGCCATCATACAATAACACAATCATATTATATATTGTGCCGCCGCCGACTTCAAGATGAAAAAGAATATTTCAAAACAAATATTTAATCAAAAAATTAAACAAGAATAACAAAAATTATTACAAAGGTGTAACCACCGTTGACAAAGAAAATCGCTTTTGATAAGATAGCAACAATAGCGGGACTATGTCTGAAAATTGCTCTTGACTGAAGGAGATTCTTATATATGATCAGTTCGGAAAGCCTTTGTATGGGCTGCATGCGTGAGATAGGCACCGAGAAGAAGTGCCCTCACTGCGGTTTTCATGTTGACACCGTGCAGGAGCCGCCTTTTCTGCCCGTTCGCACGGTAGTTGCCAACAGATATCTGCTCGGGCGCGCCCTCGAAAGAAACGGAGAGGGCATCACCTATATCGGGTGGGATTTAACCGAGCGCAAGGCGGTAAATATCAGGGAATTCAGCCCTGCCGCCATCACCACCAGGTCCGGCCTGAGCCTCAATCTTCAGGTGATGCTCGGCAACGAAGCGGCATTCGCCGAAATGCGCCGCTCGTTTGAGGAAATGTGGGGCAAACTCGAAAAACTCAGCGGACTTTCCGCTCTCATAAACGTTACCGCCGTGTTTGAAGATTACGGCACATCCTTTGCCGTTTACGATCATTTTGACGGCATTTCGCTAAGGGACTTCCTCCTGCGCAGCAAGACGGGATACATCCCCTGGGAGAAGGCAAGGCAGCTTCTTATGCCCACGCTTTCAACGCTCGGAAATCTTCATAAAAACGGCATTATACACCGCGGAATTTCGCCCACCACGCTTGTGATAGGCGAAGACGGCAAGATTAAAATCACAGGCTTTTCAATCGGCGAAGTGCGCTCCGCCGGAGGCAAACTCAACCCTCAGATTTTTGACGGTTACGCCCCGATAGAGCAATACGGCTCGGATGCCCAGCAGGGCCCGTGGACCGACATTTACGCCTTTGCCGCCGTGCTTTACAGAGCCCTCATCGGTTCCGACCCGATTCCCGCAAGGGAGAGGGCAGTAAACGACCGCCTTATGGTGCCCGGCAAGTTTGCCGAATCACTGCCCGCGTATGTAATAAACGGCCTTATCAACGCCCTTCAGATTCAGCCCAACGACAGGACCAGGACCGTTGAGCAGCTTCGCGCGGAGCTTTCCGCTTCACCCGTCGCCACCGCCTCGGGAGAGCAGTTCAACAGGCAGCAGGCAATCAATAAAACCGCAGGTACACCCGCTCCCGCCAAAAAGAAAAAGAAGATGAAACCCGCCGCGATTATAGGCATCACGGCAGGCGTGATTGCCCTTGCGGGAATCGCAATCTTCGCGGCGCTTATGCTTACCGTTTTCAAGGACAGAATCGTGGTGCCCGGCAAGGAGACAACCACTGTTGAGCAGGATGCGGAACTTACCGCCGTGCCCAATTTCTTAGGCAGAAGCTACTATGACATTGAGTCGAATCCCGTATTCAACAGCAATTTCAAAATCAAGTCACAGGAAATATACAGCGACGATGTCAATGCAGGCTATGTCATCACCCAGAGTATTGACCCCGACACCATGGTAGGCAAGGGCACGGAGATTACCCTCTATGTCAGCAAAGGCAAGGAAAAGGTTGTACTGCCCTATGTTGTCGGCGCAAAATTCGAAGAGGCATCCGCCCGTCTTACCGAACTCGGCTTTGAGGTTGTGAAATCCGAAACGACTGTCGGCAACTACGCCGACGGCGAAGTGATTATGGTTTCCCTCACAGAAAATCAGAAATACGATGTGGGCACCAAAGTCACGCTCAAGGTATATGTTTCACCCACCACGACCACCGCGGAGCAGGTTGCTCCCGCCACACAGCCGTCGTGGGACGAGCCGGATTACAACGAAGAAGATGGGCCCGTGCAGACTTACGAAGAGCTCGAGCCGATGTACGACACGGGCGACGAATAATCGCATAAAACACACAGCCGGAGGCACGAAGCCCCGGCTTTTATTTTGCCGCAATCGAATAATAAGCCGGGCGCGAAAAAAATTAACATTTAAGCCCTTGCATTCCTGCGTTTCCTGTGATAATCTGTTACGACCCTTAAAGGGAAAGGAGAGAAAGAAATGCAGCAGTTTTTTCAGATTCTGATCTCATTCTTTATGAGTATTCTCAGCCTTTTCGGCCTTTTCGGCCCGAAAGAGCCCGAGATGACAATGACGAAAGTCGGCGTTATTCCTTCGTATGAAAACGTGCGTACGGTTGAAGGCGGATGCACCGACGGCACATACATCTATCAGACTCTCATAGACCCCAAGGCGGAGGACGGAAACGTGCCCTGCCGTCTTGTGAAAATATCGGCGGCTACCATGCAGACGGTCAAGGTTTCGGGCGAACTCAGGATTGACCACGCGAACGATATCACCTACAACAGCAACACCCGCGAACTCATAGTGTGCAACAACAAGCCCAATTATTCCACCCTCACTTTCGTTGACCCCGATACTCTCGAAATCAAGTCCACAAGGGATATTTCCTCAAAGGTTTATTCGGTGGTCTATGTAGGCGACGGCGACTTCTACTACGCCGGCATTTCAAACACTTACACCGTGGTTGAAATGAACAGCAACTTTGAGGTGACGGGCACGTTTGATATGATAAACAACGGCTTTACCCGCCAGACAATTGACACCGACGGCGAATATATCTATGCCGTTTACTACAAGGAGAATTACATCTACAAGTACGATACAAACGGCAATTACGAAGGCAAATGCGCCCTGCCCGTGACGGAAAACGAGGCGGAAAACATTTTCTTCATCGGCGACACCATGTATGTCACCTATAACATCCTCACGCCCGGAAGCGACGGTGAGGCGGGAGGATATATCTACAAACTCGAAAACGCGAAATACGAAAAGTAAAAGCAAAACCTGAAACTCCTGCCTCCGGGCGGGAGTTTTTATTTGTGCTCTTCAATGTGACATTTTCACAAAAAATCGGGCGGCTCAACCACCCGATTATTTACATAATACAAAAATAGAATTATCGAAAATTATCTGTTTACAAATATTTTATGCTGTGATACAATGTTAGCGGTCAAAATAGAGGGCAAATGCGCCTCCCGAGGCGCCCCGCCCCAAAACAAATTCTGAATCGGAGGTAAACCCGAAATGTCCAAGAAATATTGCTACATGTTCGATGAAGGCAACATGACTATGCGCAACCTTCTCGGCGGCAAAGGCGCAAACCTTGCGGAAATGACCGAAATCGGCCTTCCCGTTCCCTACGGCTTCACCATCACCACAGAAGCCTGCACCCAGTACTATGAAGACGGCAGAAAAATCAATGACGAAATCATGGCTCAGGCTATGGAAGGCGTCAGGAAGATGGAAGAGAAGAACGGCAAGCAGTTCGGCTCTCTCACCAATCCTCTTCTTGTTTCCGTTCGTTCCGGCGCCCGCGCATCAATGCCCGGTATGATGGATACCATCCTCAACCTCGGCCT
>JAEEGL016622637.1_pt1 | contig 47742 bp, 32 predicted proteins | sample 9134231 | NCBI WGS metagenome assembly JAEEGL01 (sample SAMN16246548, study PRJNA631951) | gut metagenome | biome: gut microbiome; feature: rumen; material: fiber-attached | host: Bos | place: Iran: Karaj | collected 2018-10 | reverse complement strand
TCATTGTACATATCCAGCGGCGCGTTCTGGCTATAGCGGAGATTCTCCTGGGTATAGGTCTCGAAAACGCCGAGGCTGAGGGCTTCCTCATCCTCCGTGTCCGTCCATACCTGCTGGCCTTTTTCACCGTGGATGATGGCGGTGCCGGTGTCCTGGCAGAACGGGAGCACCCCCTTGACGGACGTCTCTGCATTGCGCAGGAACTGCAGGGCCACATACTTGTCGTTGTCGGAGGCCTCCGGATCTTTCAGGATGGCCGCCACCTGCTCATTGTGCGCGCGGCGCAGCATGAACTGACAGTCATGGAAAGACTGCTGGGCTACCAGGGTAAGGGCTTCCGGCGATACTTCCAGAAGCGTCTTGTCACCGATTTGGGTGGTCTTTACCAGCTTTTCCGAACCGGGAATCTTATAATACTCCGTGGTGTCCGGGCCCAACTGGAACATGGGCGCATATTTGAACTCTGCCATAGTTTATAATCTTAAGTTTACAAATATAACAAATAATTCGGGAATCTGCGCGTCCGGGGCCCTCCATTCCCTCCTCCACAAAATTTTTTGAAAATTTTACTACTATGTATTGCAAAGTACCAAAAATAATTTATATCTTTGCAGTGGAAAATATTTTGAAGCAAACAAGTATTAAGGAATCTCAAATATTCTAACCATGAAAAAAGTCATCAACATCTCTCTCGGAGGCCGCAGCTTCACCCTCAATGAAGACGCTTACAGCCGCCTCAACCAGTTCCTGGATCATTTCCGGACCCACCTCACCGTTCCGGAAGGCCAGCAGGCAGAGGTAATGGACGAGATTGAAGGCCGTATTGCAGAACTTTTCTTCCAGGAAGTGGGAGACAGTAACCGCGTGGTAACCAAGGAATTGGTAGACAAGGTGGCCGCCACCCTGGGCATGCCGGACGGCGCCGCGGAAAGCGGGGCCTACGCCACGCAGCAAGACCCGCTCCCCCGCCCCAGGAAACTCTACCGGGACCCGGACGAAAAGGTGGTCGCCGGCGTGTGCTCGGGCCTCGGCCATTATCTGGACATAGACCTCACCGTCCTCCGCATCCTCTTCCTGGTGGCCTTCATCCTGGGCTCGGCCGGGTTCTGGATCTATGTCATCCTCTGGATTGCCGTCCCCAAGGCAGACACCCCCGCCAAGAAGTGCGAAATGTATCAGATGCCCGCCACGGCGGAAAACATGTCCCGCTTTGCCCGGGAATATAAAAAATAGAGAAGCCATGGAAAGTACCAGTGAAAATGTCCGCTCCCAAATGCGGAAAGGGGTGCTGGAATACTGCATCCTGTGTATCCTGAGCCGGAAGGAGGCCTATGCCTCCAGCATCCTGGAAGAGCTCAAGGCGGCGAACATGCTCGTGGTGGAAGGCACCCTGTATCCCCTCCTGATCCGTCAGAAGAACCAGGGCCTGCTGTCGTACCGCTGGGAAGAATCGCCCCAGGGCCCGCCCCGGAAGTATTACGTGATTACAGACAAGGGCCGCACCCAGCTGGCGGAAATGAACGCCGCCTGGCAGGAGATGGTCCGGAGTATCGACACCCTTAAAGGAGAAACGCTATGAAAGAAGTGGAACGCGTGAGTATCGGCGGATACGCCTTTACCCTGGAAACGGATGCGGCCGCGGCCGCCCGTTCCTACCTGACAACGCTGGAATCCCATTACCTGCGCCAGGAAGGCGGCCGGGAAATCATGGAAGGGATTGAGGAACGCATGGCCGAACTGCTGCTGGAACGCGGCGGAGAGGGCGGCGTGGTCACCCTTTCGGCGGTGCAGGGCGTGATGGACATCCTGGGCCGGCCGGACAAGATAGAGGCCGACGATCCCGGCCCCGCGGCCGACGCCGCCCCTCCCCGGACGGAAACGGTGCGGAAAAAACTCTACAGAGATCTGGAGCACAAGCAGTTAGGGGGCGTCTGCGCCGGCCTCGCCAATTATTTCAACACCGACGTGGTCTGGTTCCGGCTGGCCTTCGTAGTCCTCGCCGCCCTCTCGCTCATCGGCATCAAGTCCCTGTCCTTCTTCGGCCTGTTCCACAGCGGCTGGTTCCTCTGGGTGGCCGCCGTCTACGTCATTCTCTGGATAGCCATGCCCGCCGCCCGCACCGCGCAGGAGCGCTGGGCCATGAAAGGAGACCCCGGAACGGCCGACGGCGTCCGGCGGAACGTCCAGACGGGCCTCCACGAGGTGGGCGACGCCGCACGGGAAGTAGCCGGTTCAGACTTTTTCAAGACCGCCGGCAAGGTTATCGTCATGGTGGTGGGGCTGCTGCTCCTGGTCACCGGCACGTCCGGCCTGGCCTCCGCCTCGCTCGTTGGCATCAAAGGCCCCGAAATGTTCGGCGCCCCCTACCAGCATCTCATCTCGGAACTGTCGGAAGAAGCCCCGGCGGTAATGGACCTCATGGCCTCGCCCTGGGCGGTGACCCTGCTGGTGCTGGCCGTCGTGCTGCCCTTCATCGGCATGCTCTACGGCGGCATCCAGCTCATCTTCCGCTTCCCCAGGCCCGCCTGGAAGCCCGGACTGTGGATATTCGTCATCTGGCTGGTGGACGTCATCGTCCTGATGGTCCTCTTCGGCTCCGCCTTCTTCTCTACGGAAGTCTTTGTGCAGGCGGTCCAGAGCGGCGCCTACTGCGGATAGACCCGGGTATAATAGGCATAAGTGTCCAGCACCTCGTCCACGTAAGTGATGGTGTGGTGCCTTGGAGAAAGCATGGTGGCGACGGCGGCCCAGCGGGTGGTATCCACCCCGGCCGCCGCCGCTTGCGCTATGAGCTTCTGCACCCGTCCTTCGCCCAGGTTGAAAGCGGCCAGGGCGAACTGCATGGCTTCGGTGGGGTCGGCCGCTCCATCGGCAAACATCGCCTCCAGTTTATACAGATAGCGCGAGCCAACGGAGAGGTTCCGGGCCGGGTCCAGAAGGGTTTCGGTGGAATAGCGCCCGCTCCGGATCTGCATGAGCCCGGTGGCCCCTTTGGCCGATGATGCCTCGTTGTGGAAGCGCGATTCATGGTACACCACCGCGGCCAGGAGGCGCCAGTCCCAGCCAATGCTGTCGGCGCTCTGCCTGAGCAGGCGGTCGTACTGGCTGATGGACTGCAGGTTCACCGGCTTTCCGGCAAAAAACTGCCGTTGCATGCGCCCGAAGGACTCCGAGGCCATGAGCTCCGTAATCCAGGAATTGATGCGGCGGAGGCCTTCGGTTTCGTCGGCCCGCACCGCCCAGACGCTTCCGTCCGCAAAGGCGCGGGAACAGGCCACCCCGTCGGGAAGGCTGTCGGCCGGAGGCGTGAAGACCAGAAGGTCCACAGCCCCCTCCCGCAGCGAATCCAGCCACTCGCCGCCGGCGGTACGGATATTCATCTCAAGGCCCTCTTCCTCCGCATAGCGCTGGATGAGAGCTTTATGGAAAGCGGCGCCGGAGCGCGGGACGACGCAGCGGAGCGTTCCGGCGGGAGGGTCCGGCGTTACGGTACGATAGGTCCGGATGGGGACAAGGAGCAGCGCCAGGGTAAGAAGACCCGCGGCTATGACGGTGCGCGCGTTCATCGCGTACTCCGGCTGCGGCCGCCGCCTCCGCCCGTCTGGCCACCGCCGCCCAGGCCGCCGAATCCACCGCCGCCGCTGCCGGAACCGCCGCCGGAGCCCATGCCGGCGCCGGCCCGTTCAGACATGGTGCGGCTTGTCCCCAGACGCGGGTAGAACGGCCAGCTGATGCCGAATTTAAGGATGGCTGGCGCCTGGATGTAGTGGTGCGCCGAGAAATAGTCGTGCTTGGCGAGCGGCCAGCCCTTGCCGGCGTTTTCGAACTTGAGGAAGAGGCAGACCTTCTTCCACTGCATGTTCACAAAGACGTCGAAGATGGGCGTATTGCCGTAGAGCTCCTGCTGCTGGTTCACGAATACGCCGGCCACGGGATTGTACGACGGAGCAAACCAGCGGGTGTTGTAGCGGAGATTGAGGCCCAGCTGCAGCTGCAGCACCTTGGGATCCACCACATTGAACTGCGCATACCAGCGCAGGTTGAGCGCCAGCAGCGGCAGCGGCAGCACCTCCGGCTTGGAGGACAGCTGCAGCAGCGCGCTGTTTTCCAGGTGCATGGGGCCGAACACGAAGTCCTTGGTGAGACGGGCGCTCAGGACGCTCATGGCCTGGGCATTCTGCCGGGCTACGCCCAGGGTGTCGTAATAGACATTGTTGGCCAGGAGGGCATATCCCACGTCTGCCGAAAGGCGCCAGCGGGGAATGTCCAGCCGGGCCTGGATGCGCGTGGTGGAAGCCTTTCCAAAGTCGTTCTCCCAGCGGAAGTGGTTGGAATAGAAGTGCTGCTGGTAGAAGTCCGGTTCCAGGAGAGCGGTCTCGAAATGGGCGTTCAGGCGGATGGGGCTCTTGGGCTGGCGCCGGAACGGGTACAGGCTCAGGGTGGCGTCCGCTTTGATGGAAAGGTCGTTCACCTCCGTACCGGCAAAGTTATACAGGCCGGTGGCGTTCCAGTTAAAGTACTTGCCCACGCTGCCTTCCGCCCCGGCATAGACATAGAAGGAATTCCAGCGCTGGTTGGCGCTCCTGTAGAGCACTTCCTGGGGCGACTGCAGGTAGAACGCCTGGATGCGGTTGCCCACGCCGCCCTCCAGCTTGGACACCACGGCGTCTTCCTTCCAGGGCTGGAAACGGACGAAGATGCGGTTCTCCAGCCGCATGTGGCGGAGCGAATCCGCGCTCTTCAAAGGATTGATATTGAACTGGTTCCGGTAGAAGCTGGTAAGGGCTTCGTCCGCATTGTCCACATACTTCTTGGAATAGACGGAATACTCGGAGGAAGTGCCCACGAAGCCCGTCATGATGTTGGTATTGAGCGTATCCGGCTTTTCCCAGGTACTGTCTCCCCGGTGCCGCAGCTGCTCAATGAACTCGAAGGGGATGCGGTAGCTCTGGTCGTAGAAGACCTGCATTTTCTTGAAGCGGTTGGTGGCCGCCCCCAGGTTCACCTCGATTTCCCGGACGTCCACCGTGGTGTCCCGCACCCACATGTTGTCCCGCACGCCGCCGCTTTCCTCGCGCGTGCCGTGGTTGTAGATGAACCCGCCGTGGGCCAGGTACTTCTTGCCCAGGTAGTTGCCGGCCACCACGTAGTTGCGGTTGTCGGTGTGCTCGTGCTTGAGGATGCCGGCGCCGCCGTAGCGCTTCATCTCCAGGGTAATGTTCAGCGACGGGAGGATGTTCTGGGTGGTGAAAACCCGGAAGGCGTCTGCCGCCGTGGTGGTGCTGGAGAAGAGGTTGCCGTAGTATTCGAGCTCCGTGTAGGGAGTCTTGGTGTTGAACTGGACCAGGTTCTCCGGGGTGTACGACCAGCCTTCGAGCGGCTCATAGAAACTGGCCGACTTTTCTTCCCCGCGGAGGAACCAGTTGTAGTGCTGGTAGGCCGCCCCGGGCATGCCCAGCCAGCTGGCTCCCACGTCCTTTTTCATGAAGGGAAGGTCGTAGAACCTGTAATTGGCCGTGGTGTCCCATTCAAAGACTTCCACTTTGTTATAGAGGCGGTCATGCTTCCACGACACCAGGCGCTTGTAATAGAGGGAGTCCGGCAGGAAAGCCGTCTCCAATATGCGCGGGGTATTCTGCCGGATACTGTCCTTGATGTGCTGGACGGAGTCTTTGATCCGGCGGATGGAGTCCTGCTTGTGCAGGATGGCCGGCAGTTTCTGCTCATAGTCATAGCGGCGGCGCTCGCTCTTGGAGAGCCCGGCGTACCAGGCGTCGAACTTGGCCTTGGCCACGGCCGTGGAGTCCGCCATGTACAGCGAGTCTATCCGGGGCCAGATGAGCGAATCCCCTTCCGCCTTCAGCGAATCCACCACCAGGCGGTGCGTATAGCCGTCCTTGACGGCCACGTACCACTCATACAGGAAGGGGTCCGTGAGCTTGAGGCTGTCCGGCACCCGCATGGTGTCCCGCGCAAAAATCTTGGGCGTGGTGTCCTGGGCCTCCCCGAAAAGGTCGAACTCCTCTTCCTCCAGCGTATCCTTGGGCGCCGCGGAGGAGAACCCGGCGGCGAGTTCCGCCTTCAGCGAGTCCAGCCGGGCGCCCAGCGTGTCCGCCTGGGCCAGGAGCGAATCAGCAGGGGCTTGGAGGGAATCGGCAGGGGCCTGGAGCGAATCGGCCTTGATGGCAAGGGTGTCCGGACGGCGCACCGGAAGGGCCTTCTGGGTGTCGGCCTCCACCTTTTCCACCGTATCCCGACGGTACTGCGGGAACCAGGCGTGCAGGCGCGACGCGCGGGAGATTTCCATCCCCACCGTCTGGGCCGCCACCGCCCCCACGATGACCACCGGAACCAGTATGTCCGTCCAAAGTTTTGCCATATCACGCAAAGATACAAATTATTTCTGATATCCCCCGCCGGAGAAGCCCCGCTAGTCCGCCTTCACCGTCTTGGCCGGGTCCACGCGGGCAATCACCAGGGAAGGAATCCAGAGAAGGAGGAGAATGGCGGCGAAAGCGAGAAGGTCCGCCAGCAGGATGCCGCCCAGGTTCACATGGACGGGGACCCAGGAGACGAAGTAGTTGGCCGGGTCCAGCGGGATGAGGTGGGTGGTTCCCTGGATGAGGCAGAAAAGGAGGGCGGCGGCATTTCCCGCCAGCATGCCCTTCAAAACCGCCTGGGCCCCTATACGGACAAAGAGTCCGCCGATGGCCCGGTCCGTCATGCCGAAGGTCTTGAGGGTGCCCACGGTGGAGATATTCCTGAGGAGCATGATCAGCAGGCCGCTCACCATGTTGAAGCCGGCCACCACCGTCATGAGCACCAGAATGATAAATACGTTGTAATCTAGCAGTTCCAGCCAGTCAAAGACCTGCGGATAGCTCTGGGGCGAGGACGATACCCACAGGGCCTCCTCCTCCGGATGGCCGCCGGAGAGGAAGATGCTTCCCATGTCCAGGGCCGTCCGTTCCATGTTGCTGCGGCTGCGGGCGGCCTCCTGGAGCCGCACTTCCAGGCAGGACACCTCCTCCGGGCCCCAGCCATTGAGGCGCTGGAGGTCCGCCATGTCCGCATAGACCAGCAGGTTGTCGTCCACTTCCAGGATGTCCCGGTGCACGGCGGTGATATGGAATTTCCGCACCCGCACCTTTTCGCCCACGAAGTAGGTGACCAGCTCGTCGCCCACCCCGAGGCCCGTTATCTCCCCTAGCCGCTGCGGGATGGAGACCGAGAGGGACGAGGTGTCCACCCCGCCGGGAAGGCCTTTCACCACCACGCCGTGGACAATATCGCCTTGCTTGACGATACCCGCCCGCACCACCGCAGGCTCGATGGAGCGCACCCCCGGGAGCGCCTTCAGGGCCGCTTCCGAGGGAAGGTGCAGCGGGATGGAGGCCGGCTCCCCGTCCCCGGAAACGAACGGGGCGATGCGGATGTCGCCGGTCATGGCCGCCACCCCCTCCCGTATGCTGTGACGGAACCCGGAGCTGACGGCCACGGCGACAATCATGACAAAGAAACTGACGGCGATGGCCACTGCCGCCACGTTTCCCTGGAATTTCAGTTTACGCGATATGAACCTTCCGGCACGCAATTACCAGATGTGTACGCGTTCCTCTTCCGGACGGAACATCTTGTCCCCTTCGTGGATGTCGAAGGCGTCGAAGAAGGTCTGGAAGTTGCGGACGCTCACGTTCACGCGGTTCACGGCCAGCGAGTGAGGGTCCATGTTGGTGAGGCGGGCTTTCTCCTGGTCCGTGATGTTCTGGGCCCAGATGGCGCCGAAGCTCAGGTAGAAGCGCTGGGCGCGGGTGAATCCGTCAATCATGGGATCCTCCTTGCCGGCCACCGCGTTCTCCATGGCGGTGAAGGCGATGGAAAGGCCGCCGTGGTCGCCAATGTTCTCACCCAGGGTGAAACGGCCGTTGGCGTGTACTCCGGGAAGGATTTCCACCTCGTCGAACTGGGCTACCAGCTTGTCTCCCAGGGCGTCGAACTTGGCCTTGTCTTCCGGGGTCCACCAGTTCACCATGTTGCCCAAGGCGTCGAACATGGAGCCCTGGTCGTCAAAACCGTGGCTCATCTCATGGCCGATAACCACGCCAATCCCGCCATAGTTCACCGGGTCGTCCGCCTCCGGGTCGAAGAAAGGCTTCTGGAGGATGGCCGCCGGGAAGCAGATTTCGTTGGTGGTGGGGTTGTAGTAGGCGTTCACCGTCTGCGGAGTCATGCCCCATTCGGTCTTGTCGGTGGGTTTCCCCAGCTTCTGGAGGTTGTCCTGCACGTACCAGGCGCTGGCGTTACGGAGATTCTCGTAATAGGTGTTCTTGGGGTCGATGGTCATGGTGCTGTAGTCCTTCCACTTGTCGGGATAGCCGATCTTCACCGTGAAGGCGGCCAGTTTTTCCCGGGCGCGGACCTTGGTTTCGGCGCTCATCCATTCCAGCTCGTCAATGTGCTGGCCCAGGGCGGTGCGGAGATTCTCCACCAGCGCCACCATCTTCTGCTTGGAGCTTTCCGGGAAGTACTCTTTCACGTACATCTCGCCCACGGCCTCTCCGAGGATGCCGTTCGGGACGCTCATGGCGCGCTTCCAGCGGGGCTGCTGCTCCTGGGCGCCGCCCATCTGGTGCGAGAAGAACTCCCAGCTGGCGGTGTAGAAATCGTCACTGAGGGAGTTGCACTGGCTGCTGACGAACTGGGCCAGCAGATAGGACTTGAGGGTCTCCAGCGGAAGGTCCTTGAAGAGTTTGTCCAGCCCGTCAAAGTAGGAAGGCTGCTGGACAATGACCTTGTCCTGCGGGGCGATGCCGGCCGCCTCGCACACTTTGTCGAAGCGGATGGCCGGCCAGGCCTTGCAGATCTCTGCGGTGGACATGGGGTTGTAGATGGCCTGCATGTCGCGGTTCTGCTCACGGCTCCAGAAAACCTGGGCCATGGCGTCTTCCACGGCCATGTCCTGCTGCATCACCTCCTCCGGATTCTCCACGCCGGCCAGGGTGAGCGCCTTCACCAGGAAAGCCTTGTAGCCTTCCTTGAGCTCCTTGTTGCTGTCCAGCAGGTAGTAGTCCCGGTCTCCCATGCCCAGGCCGCCCTGGCCCAGGTAGAGGACCTGCATGTCGGAGTTGGTGAGGTCTGCCTCCACGCCGGAGCCGAAGAAGCCGCCTTCCCCGTAAAGGTTCATCTCGCCCAGGAGGGTGGCCAGCTGGTCTTTGGTCTCAACCGCCTTGATCTGGGCCAGATAAGGCTGGATGGGCTGGGCGCCCAGGGCGTTGCGGGTGGTGGAGTCCAGGGCCATCTTGTACAGGTCGCTGATCTTCTGCTCCACGGTACCGGGGACGGTCTCCAGGGTGGTCATGCTCTCGAAGAGGGCGTTCAGGTTTTCCTGGGCCTGCTCCCTGAGGGCGTCAAAGCTGCCGTAACGGGAGAACTCCGGACGGAGCGGGTTCTTCTGCTGCCAGCCGCCGGTGGCATACTGGTAAAAATCTTCCTTGGGACTGGTGCTGGGGTCCAGGTCCGTGAGGTCCAGGGCCACATGGCCGGCTTTGGGACCGCACGCTGCGAAACCGATAAGAGACATCATGGCGATGATCACTGTTTTTTTCATACTATTGATTCTATAGATTAAGACAATCTTTTGGGTGTAATTTGCAAAAGTACGCAATTATGCGGATATTTGCATAGAAAAGGAGGAGTTTTTATGAAAGCCAAGTCCATTGCCGTCAGATATGGCATCTCCACCCTGGGGCTCGTCGTCATCGCCCTGGGGGTGGGCCTTTCCATCAAGTCCAATCTGGGCATCGCCCCCCTTTCCTGCCCGCCCACCGTGCTCAACCTGGCCTGGCCGCAGTGGTCCATGGGTGTCTATACCTGGATTTTCAACCTGTCGTTCATCCTCCTCCAGCTGGCCATCCTCCGCAAGGAGTTCAAGTGGATCATGCTCATGCAGATTCCGGCCATCCTCCTCTTCGGCTTCCTCTGCGACGGCGCCATCTGGCTGTTCAATGCCTTCGACGCCCCGGCCACCCAGTACGGCATGCAAATCCTCCTGTGCCTCATCTCGGTCGTGCTCACCGCCGTGGGCATCCGCCTGGAGGTGGTGGGAAGGGGCTGGATCATGTCCATCGACTATACCCTCGCCATCCTCACCAACAAGACCCGCCTGAAATACAGCAGCTGGAAAGTCATCATGGACGTGGCGCTGGTGGCCCTTTCGGCCCTTTTCTGCTGGATCATGTTCGGCCGGTTCACGGGAAATGACGCCACCAATGCCATCCGGGAGGGCACGCTCATCCTCGCCATCCTCACGGGCGTGTGCATGCACTTCACGGACCCGCTGCTGGAAAAGCTTTTCGCCCCGGTGGTGGCGCGCAATGCATAAAGCCGTCCGCTTCGTCAAGGACTGGATGCTGCCGCTGGCCATCGTCCTGGGTATCAGCCTGTACCTTATTTACCACTATACCCCGGCCCTGCACGGCGCCGGGCACTGGCTCCACATCGCCTGTTCCGAAGGGCAGCGGCTCGTCATAGCCGTGCTCCTGTTCTTCCAGTTCGTGAAAGTATCGCCCCACGACCTTCACGTGAGCCACTGGCACCTGGGCGCCCTCCTGGTGCAGGTAGTCAGTTTCCTCCTCCTGGCCGGGGCGGTGGCCCTTGTGCCGGCGGGCGATGTCCGCATGCTCCTGGAGTGCGCCATGCTGTGCATGATCTGCCCCACGGCCTCCGCGGCGGGGGTCATCACGGACCGTCTCGGGGGGAACCTCGCCGGCACCGTCACCTACCTGGTGATGATCAACCTGGCGGCCACTTTCCTCATCCCGCTGGTCATTCCCCTGGTGAATCCCTCGCAGGACATGGGCTTCTGGACCTATGTGGGGCACCTCGCCCTCAAAGTGTTCCCGGTGCTCATCGTTCCGGGCCTCCTGGCCTGGCTCATCCGCTACACCACCCACCGGCTCCAGCGCCGGCTCATGCGCTGGTCGGCCCACTCCTTCTACGTCTGGGGCGTCGGCCTCACCCTTGCCATGGTCATGAGCACCCGGGCCCTCATGCTCAGCCACTTGCAAGCCGGCGCCATCGCCGGCATCGTCCTCGTCTCCATGGCCTGCTGCGCCCTCCAGTTCGTCGCCGGCCGCCGCCTGGGGCGGAAGGACACCCCCGCCGGTCCCCACATCGGGCGCGAAGGGGCGGTTCCGACGGCAGTTCCTGTTGCCGAACCTCCGGCCGGCACAAGCTCCGCCTCCCCCGACAGCATCACCGCCGGACAGGCCCTGGAACAAAAGGAAACCACTGCCGGTCCCGACAGCATCACCGCCGGACAGGCCTTGGGCCAGAAGAACACCGGATTCCTTATCTGGCTGGGGTACAACTACATGACCCCCGTTACCTCCGTCGCCGGCGGTCTTTATGCCATCTGGCAGAACCTCTTCAACAGCTGGGAACTCTATCAGAAACAGCACCCGGGGAAGACCCCCCAGGCAGACTAAGCCAGACGAACAGCGTTATTGGCCTTTTTTGCTCATCGCCTGGCTCGGGTGAGCCACTCATCAAGCGTTTTGGGCCGTTTTTGCTTATCATCTGGCTCGGGCGAGCCACTCATCAAGCATTTTCGGCCGTTTTTGCTTATTGCCTGGCTCGGCCATGCCACTCATCAAGCATTTCGGGGCATTTTCGCTTATCGTCTGGCCCGGGGATGCGGGGACCTGGCCCAAGCAAGCTACTCATCAAGCATTTTCGGGCGTTTTTGCTTATCACCCGGCTCGGGTGAGCCGAGGACCTGGCCCAAGCAAGCCACTCATCAAGCGTTTTGGGGCGTTTTTGCTTATCGTCTGGCTCGATCAAGCCACGCATCAAGCGTTTTGGGGCGTTTTTGCTTATCGGCTGGCCCGGGGACGCGGGGACCTGGCCAAAGCAAGCCACGCATCAAGCGTTTCGGGGCATTTTCGCTTATCGGCTGGCCCGGGGAAGCGGGGACCTAGCCCAAGCAAGCCACTCATCAAGCATTTTCGGCCGTTTTTGCTCATCGCCTGGCTCGGCCATGCCACGCATCAAGCATTTTCGGCCGTTTTTGCTTATCGTCTGGCTCGGGTGAGCCACTCATCAAGCGTTTTCGGCCGTTTTTGCTTATCGGCTGGCCCGGGGACGCGGGGACCTGGCCCAAGCAAGCCACTCATCAAGCGTTTTGGGCCGTTTTTGCTTATCGTGTGGCTCGGTGGAACCACTCATCAAGCATTTTCGGGCGTTTTCGCTTATCGTCTGGCCCGATCAAACCACGCATCAAGCGTTTTCGGCCGTTTTTGCTCATCGCCTGGCTCGGGTGAGCCCGGCGGCACCACGGCCGGCTAGATCCGCGCTTCGCGGAAGACTTCCAGGATGGAGGGATAGGTGTTTTTCAGGAACGGGGGGAGGGACGACTTGGCCACCCAGGCGGCCTTGGCAATGTCTTCTTCCCGCTGAGGGGTGAGGTTCACGGGGTCTGTGTAGAGCATGTCGTACCACCAGGTGTGCTTGAGGTGCCAGATACCGCCCCGAAGGTACACGTGGTCCGTGATGCAGATGAGGCGCCTGAGGTCCAGCTGGTCCACGCCGGTCTCTTCCTGCACCTCCCGCATGGCGCAGACTTCAATGTCTTCTCCCGGCTCCTGATGGCCCTTGGGAAGGTCCCAGAGGCCGTTCCGGGAGATGAGGAGGAAGTCTCCGCGCCGGTTGGAGACCAGCCCACCGGCCGCATTCACCTCCTTGAATTCGGCACAGATGCGCCGGTAGCTCCGTTCGATGTCCTCCGTGGGGATATAGATGCGGGACAGGGTGTCCTGCACCTCGAACATGCGCACCAGCGAACCAATGTCCAGCCGCTCTCCCATGTGGAATTCCACGGAATTAGGGTCTGCCAGGGCTTCTTCCTGCGGAGAGCAGATGATGATGCAGCGTTTCTCGAAGTAGATTTTGTGCATGGTTTTTGCTATATTTGTACGGCCACACAAAGTTACGTAATTATGACCGAAATCGAAAGCAAACACGGCGTGGTTTCCCGCCAGCCATATGAGCTCTATATGTCGTTCACGGACCTGCAGAACTTCCAGCGCATGCTGCCGGAAGACAAACGCAGCATGGTCACGGCAGATTATGACACCCTCACCGCCACGGTGCAGGGCTTCCACATCGGCGTCAAAGTGCATGAGCGGGTGCCCTATTCCCGTATCGAACTGGTGGATTTTGACGCCCCGCTGGCTTTCCACGTAGTCCTGCACTTCGAGCCCGCGGCGGACAATCCCTACAAGACAGACTTCTGGATCAAGGTGGAGGCAGACCTCAACCTCATGATGAAGATGATGCTCTCCGGCAAGGTGAAGGACGCCCTGGACAAAGTGGTGGATTCGCTGGTAGACGCCTCCAACGGCAAAATGCCGGAAGGCTTCGACCCTTCCATCTGGGACAAGCGGTAGATTCATGGATTTTTCCACAGCATTCACCGGGCTGCTGACCCGGGCCGTAGGGTTGGAAAGGGCGAAAACCGTACTGGAAGCCCTGGAAGGCCCGCCTTCCGTGTCGGTGCGCCTCAACCCCGCCAAACTCCGGGATTGCCCTTTCCCGGAGGCGCAGCCGGTGCCCTGGAGTCCCTGGGGCTTCCTCCTGAAGGAGCGCCCCGTCTTCACCCTGGACCCACTGTACCACGCCGGCTGCTATTACGTACAGGACACTTCGGCCATGTTCGTCGGGCATCTTTTCCGCCTGGCAGCGGAAGAAGGCCTGGAACCCGGAGCGGCCGTGCTGGACCTCTGCGCAGCGCCCGGCGGCAAGACCACAGACCTCGCCGCATCGCTCCGGGAACGCTTCGGAGACCGTTTCACCCTCATTGCCAACGAAGTCATCCGCAGCCGCTACGGCATCCTCCGCAGCAATGTGGAAAGCTGGGGCGATGAACGCGTGGGCACCGTCTCGCGGGATCCGTCGGCCTTTGGCAACACGCCCCTTTTCCATGCCATGGTGGCCGATGTCCCCTGCTCCGGCGAAGGAATGTTCCGCAAAGACGCCACCGCGCTCAAGGAATGGTCCCCGGAAAACGTGGAGCACTGCGCCGCCCGCGCCCGCCGCATCCTCAAGGACAGCTGGCCGGCCCTGGCCCCCGGCGGCATCCTCATCTACTCCACCTGCACCTTCAACAGCCGGGAAAACGACGAAACCGTAGACTGGATCAAGGCAGAGCTCGGCGCAGAAATTATTGTCGACAAAGACATTACGCCGGCCGTCAAAACCCGGAACGGGTATCTGCTCCTGCCGGGCATCGTTCCCGGCGAAGGGCAGTATGCCGCCGCCCTCCGGAAAAACGGAGAGCCGGACGGCACCCCCATGGGAAACCCCATGACCCTCCTGAGGGCCGAACAGCCGGTGCAGCCCGCCCCCGGCTACCCCCGGGTGGAAGTGGACCGCCCCACCGCCCTCCGCTATCTCCACGGAGACGCCGTGGTGCTGCCGGAAAGCGCCCCCACAGGCCTTGTGACCCTCTGCTTCGAAGGCCAGGCGCTGGGGCCGGGAAAGAACCTCGGCAAGCGCTGCAACAACCTCTATCCCAAAGCAAAACGCATCAGAATGGACATCCGATGAAAAGATATCTCCTAACCCTTCTCCTCCTCACATACGCCGCCACCGCCGCCCTGGCGCAGGAAAGCAAAGAAGACTTCGCCCGCCGCTACAACAACCTCACCGCCCGCGTGGGAACCGCCGGCGTAGGGGTGGAGACCCTCCTGGACAAATGGCAGGAAGCCTGGCCGGAAGACCCGCAGCAGCAGGTGGCCCGCTTTGCCTTCTGCTTCGCCCGCTGCCAGAGCACCGCGGTCATCCAGCTGGACAAAGACCGCTACCTGGGCCGGGACCCCATCATTCCCATGACAGACTCCCTGGGGCGGAAGTGCAACTGGTTCGAAGACCCGCTCTTTGACGAGTCCCTCTTCGCCGAGGCCAACCGGGCCATCGACCGCGCCATCGGGCTGGACCCCTGGCGGCTGGACTACCGCATGGCCAAGATAGACGCCCTCATCGCCTACGAAAAAGGAGAGCCGGAAATGGCCACGCAGGAACTCAAATCACTGGCCGACAAGCATTTCAAAGAGAATCCCGTCTGGAAATACAATGGCCTGGAGAGCGTCTCCACAGAGCAGTTCAAAGCCTTCATGCAAGACTACTGCGCCGCCCTTTTCCGCCTGGGAACGGACAGCTCCGCCGAATGCTTCAAAAGCTTCTCGGAACATCTGCTCAAGTACTGCAAGGACGAACCCATGTACCTGGACAACCTGGGCAGCTACTGGCTGGTCAAGAAAGAGTACAAGAAGGCGCTCAAGTACTTCGACCAGGTGCTCAAAAAACATCCGGAGGACCAGGCGGCCCTCCGGAACGGAATTCTTCTTGCCCGCGCCAAGCAGGACGTCAAACTGGAAAAGAAATACCTGGCCCAGATGGCCGTCCACGGCGAGTCGGAAACGGACCGCCGGAGCGCGCAGGCCCGTCTGGACGCCCTGGAGCAGAAACGGTAGAAAGAGGCCTACCGCATCTGGGTGTAAGGAATCTTGTCCATGTCGCCATAGTCCAGGTTCTCTCCGGCCATGCCCCAGATGAACATGTAGTTGGAGGTGCCTGCGGCGGCGTGGATGCTCCATTCGGGGCTCATGACCGCCTGCTCGTTGGCGAGCCAGAGGATGCGTTCCTGCTGGGGTTCGCCCATGAAGTGGCAGATCATATTCCCTTCTGTCACGTTGAAATAGAAGTACGCCTCGATGCGCCGCGCATGCGTATGCGCCGGCATGGTATTCCACACGGAACCGGGCTTGAGTTCGGTAAGGCCCATCTGCAGCTGGCAGGGGCCTTCCTCCAGGACATTGTTCACAATGAGCTGGTTAATCACGCGGTCGTTGCTGTCTTCCATCTTGCCGGCGGCAAAGGAATTCGCCTTCAGGGAACCCTTGCGCCCGTCGATGGTGATGAGCTGCGTCTTGTAGGCCCTGTGCGCCGTGGCGCTGTTCAGATAGAACTTGGCCGGGCAGGCGGCGTCCTTGCTCCGGAACACCACGTCCTTGCAGCCGCGTCCCACGTAAAGGGCCTCCTTGAACTTGAGCGTATACTCCTTCCCGTCCACGGTGACGGTCCCTTCTCCGCCCACGTTGATGACGCCCAGTTCCCGGCGCTCCAGGAAGTAACTGGCTTTCAGCGGGTCGATGGTTTCCAGCTTGAGGGCCTTGGTGGCCGGTACGGCGCCGCCGAAGATGAAGCGGTCATACAGGGAATAGGTGAGCCGGATTTCGTCGGCCACCATCACCTCCGGCATCATGAACCGGGAGCGGAGGGTTTCGGTGTCATAGCCTTTCACATCGGCAGGATGGCAGGCGGTCTGGATGGTATACTTGGTCTGTGCGCTCATGATGAGGGTGCTAAGCAGCAGGGCTGCGGTCAATATTCTTTTCATAGGATGCTTTGATGATTCTGCGGCGATTAAAGATGGCCATGACGGTGGTGCCCACCACCAGCACCCCGCTGCCAATCCACTTGAAGTCGTGGACCAGATGGAAGATAACCCAGGAGAAGAGGCTGGAAGCAAAGTCCAGCGCCCCGCCCTGGAAACCTTCCGGGATGGCCACGGCGGCGTCGCCCGTACGGGCATACACGTCCTGCGCCGCCTGGGTAAAGTAAGGGGCCAGGTCCGTGACGAAATACAGGCCGACGGTAAGGGCCACGAGGCCGATGATGAAAGTCTTCACCACATTGCCTTTGGTCACCGGCAGTACGGCCGGGAACACGTAGAACATGCCCGCCAGCGAAGCCAGCGGCAGGAACTCGTTCCCGGGGAGGACGACGGCCAGAAGGAGCGTCACCGGAATGAGGAGAAGGCTCACCACCAGGGTGGTGGGATGCCCGATCACCAGTGCCGGACTCATGCCGATATTGATGCCGGCCGAATTCTTGAACTTTTTGGAAACCAGGTCTTTAGTGGCTTCCGCAATGGGCTTGAGACCTTCGATGAAAAGGCCCGTGATGCGGGGGATGAGCTCCATGACGGCGCCCATCTTGATGCCCAGGCCCAGGATGGCGGGAATGTGGTCCACCAGCTCGCTCCACGAAGGGTAGCTGAGGCAGCCTATCACAATGCCCACAATCACCCCCAGGAACAGCGGCTCGCCCAGCAGGCCGAACTTCTTCTTCAGGCCTTCCGCGTCGATGTCCAGCTTGTTGAAGCCGGGAATGCGGTCCATGCACCAGTTGAGGCCTTCGGCAAAAGGCACGAAGCCCTGGCAGAAAGGCTGCGGGATGGAGATGCCGTCCAGGTCTTTGTAGTAGGCCTGGAACTTCCGGGTGGTGAGGTCCGCCATGAAAAGGGTGATGACAAAGCACACCACGGCGGCAAAAAAGCCCCACCAGATGTTGTCGCAGGCAAAGTACACCACCGCGCCAATAAAGGCGTAGTGCCAGTAGTTCCACAGGTCGATGTTGATGGTGTTGGTGGCTTTCACCAGTAGCAGCACCACGTTCACCGCCAGGCACACCGGGATGATGAAGGCGCCCACGGTGGTGTTGTAGGCCACCGAGGCGGCCGCCGGCCAGCCCATGTCGAAGATACCGAGCTGCAGGCCGTATATCTCCGTCACCTGCTTCAGGGGCCCGCCCAGCGACGAGGTGAGAAGGGCCGTCACTACGCTGAGGCCCACAAAGCCCACGCCCACCAGGAGGCCGCTCTTCAGGGCCTTCCCCGGCTTGATGCCAATGCAAACGCCCAGGATGAAGAACAGGATGGGCATCATCACCGCGGCCCCGAGGCCGATGATATAACTGAATACTTGTTCCATACGTTGTTTCGAAAGACTTCTGGTCCCCCAAAAATGGCGCTCCGTGAGGGAGCGCTATTTGGGCTGCTTGCCGATATAGGCCAGGATACCGCCGTCCACATAGAGGATGTGGCCGTTCACGGCGTCGGAAGCCTTGGAGGCCAGGAAGACGGCGGGGCCGGCCAGTTCGTCCGGTTCCAGCCAGCGGCCGGCCGGGGTCTTGGCGCAGATGAAGCTGTCGAAGGGATGGCGGGAACCGTCGGCCTGCCTTTCACGCAGCGGCGCCGTCTGCGGCGTGGCAATGTAGCCGGGGCCGATGGCGTTGCACTGGATGTTGTACTCCCCGTATTCGGAACAGATGTTGCGCGTGAGCATCTTGAGGCCTCCCTTGGCGGCGGCATAGGCGCTCACCGTCTCCCGGCCCAGTTCGCTCATCATGGAGCAGATGTTGATGATCTTGCCCTCCCGGCGCTCCATCATCTCCGGCACCACGGCGGCCGAGCAGATGTACGGGCCCACCAGGTCCACATCGATCACGCGCTGGAAATCGGCGCGCGACATCTCGTGCATGGGGATGCGCTTGATGATGCCGGCGTTGTTCACCAGGATGTCAATCTGGCCCACCTCCCGGTGGATGCGCTCCACCAGGTCCTTCACGGCCTTTTCGTCCGTCACGTCGCACACATAGCCGTGCACGTTGGTGATGCCCGCCTCCCGGTAGGCTTCCAAGCCTTTCAGCATGGAAGCCTCGTTGGAGGTGTTGAAAATGATATGCTCGACGCCGGCGTCCACGAAGGCCTTGGCGATGGCAAAGCCAATCCCATAGGCCGCACCCGTCACCCAGGCGTTCTTTCCTTCAAGTGAGAAGATATTCATACTTTATACTTCGACAGGTTTATACTTAGGTACGAGGCTCTTCATGATGATCCAGCCCGTCAGGTAGGCCAGTCCGCAGAAGCAGAACATGATGAAGTAGCCGGCTGGCTTGCCTTCAAAGCCCATGAAATGGAAAGCGGCGCCCTGCCCTTCGGCATAGGTGAAGAGGTTCCCCGCCACCTTCTGGATGATCATGGAGCCGATGCCGCCCGCCATGGCGCCGATACCGGTCACCGAGGCGATGGTGCTCTTGGGGAACATGTCGCCCACGGTGCTGAAGATATTGGCGCTCCAGGCCTGGTGCCCGGCGCCGGCGATGCCGATGAGGATGGCCGGCCACCAGGGGCTGTAGGCACCCAGCGGCTGGGCGGCCAGCGCAACCAGCGGGAAGAAGGCGAAGATGAGCATGGCCAGCATGCGGCCGTTGTAGGGATGCATGCCGCGCTTCTCCACAAACAGTTTGGGAAGATACCCGCCGAAGAGCGAAACCACCGTCACGATGGCGTACAAGGTGAAAATGAGGCCCTGTCCCAGCGGGGACGATGCCGGCGCGTTGAACTGGTCCTGGAAATAGGCCGGCGCCCAGAAGAGGAAGAACCACCACACGCCGTCGGTAAGGAACTTGCCCACTATGAAACTCCAGGTCTGGCGGAACTGGAAACACTTCATGAAGGGGATGGCTTTCTCATCTGCGGCAGCGGCCTTGGCGGCGCCTTCCTCCGCATCGTCCTGATGGATGTAGGTCAGTTCCGCCTCGTTCACGTGCCTGCTCTTTTCCGGCTTGTCATACATGAACTGCCAGAGGAACATCCAGAGGAAGCCCAGGCCGCCGATGATGATGAAAGCCCATTCCCAGCCGAGGTGCTTGGCCAGCGGCGGGATGAGGAGCGGGGCGGCCAGCGCACCCACGGAGGCTCCGGCGTTGAAGATGGACGTGGCAAAGGCGCGGTCCTTCTTGGGGAAATACTCGGCCGTGGTCTTGATGGCCGCCGGGAAGTTCCCCGATTCACCGAGCGCCAGGATGCCCCGGCACAGGAGGAACAGGTATACCGACACGGTGGAGATGGCCAGCGCCACGTTGGAACCGGCCTCCACGGCCCGGAGGGCCTCTACGGAGTCAATCCCGTCCACGAACCAGGTGGTGGCCACCCCGCAGCCGGCGTGCATGACGGCGCCGAGGCTCCACACGCCGATGGCAATGAGGTACCCCTTCTTGGTGCCCATCCAGTCCACGAACTTGCCCGCAAACAGGCAGGCGACGGCGTAGAAGATGGAGAACAGCGAGGTGATGGTGCCGTAGTCCGCATCCGTCCAGTGGAACTCGGGCGCGATGAACTCTTTATAGGTGAGGGACAGTACCTGGCGGTCCAGGTAGTTCACGGTGGTGGCGATGAACAGCAGGCTGCAGATCCACCACCGCCAGTTGGTCATGAGTTTCTTCTGCGTACTCATAGGCCCTTAGATGACAGATTTCACGGCGGCGCGCATGCCCTGGGCCTGGATGAGGGCGAGGTCTGCGGCCAGAAGGTCCGTAAGGCCGGGGATGGCGTTGAGGTCTTCGCCCCAGATAAAGTCGTCGGCCAGCACCCCTTCGGCCACCTTGCGCACGTCGCCCGTGGCCCAGAGCTGCTTCAGGAGCTCCATGATCTTGGGATCGTCATTGGGGACAATCTCGTCTTCCCCGCGCTTGCCGCCCTTGTAGTAGGTGCAGATGCCCGCGAGGCCCAGCACCAGGCCCTTCGGGAGTTCGCCCTTCCGCTCCAGGTAGGTCTTGAGGCCGGGGAGGTCGCGCGTCTTGAACTTGGGGAAGGAATTGAGCATGATGGAGGTGACGAAATGCTTGACGAAGGGGTTCCGGAAGCGTTCCACCACGTCGCCGGCGAACTGCAGGAGCTCTTCCTTGGGCAGGTTCAGCGTGGGAAGGAGCTCCTCGTACATGACCTGGTGCACGAAGCGGCCCACCTCGGGGTCTTCGCAGCATTCCTTCACGGTATTGAGCCCGGAGAGGTAGCCCACGGGGCTGAGCACGGTGTGCGGTCCGTTGAGGAGGGTCACCTTGCGCTCGTGGTAGGGCGCCTCGGACGGGACGAAGAGCACGTGCAGGCCGGCTTTGTCGGCCGGGAACTCATCGGCCACTTCCTTCGGGGCCTCGATGACCCAGAGATGGAAGATTTCCGCCTTGTCCAGCAGACGGTCTTCGTAGCCCACGCGCTCGCACAGCTGGGCGGCGTTGTCCCGCGGATAACCCGGAACAATGCGGTCCACGAGGGTGCTGTAGACCCCGCAGGCCTCCTCGAACCAGGCCGAGAAGTCCGGTCCCAGGTTCCACAGGTCGATATACTGGCGGATGCACTCCTTGAGGTGCTTGCCATTCTCGAAGATGAGCTCGCAGGGGAAAATGATAAGGCCCTTGGACTTGTCTCCCTTGAAGAACTGCCAGCGGTGATACAGCAGCTGGGTGAGCTTGCCGGGATAGGAGCTCGCGGGCGCATCGTCCAGCCGGCAGGCCGGGTCGAAGGCGATGCCAGCTTCCGTGGTGTTGGAAATCACGAAACGGATTTCCGGCTGTTCGGCCAGCTGAAGGTATTCCTGGAACTGGGTGTAGGGGTTCAGGCCCCGGGAGATGACGTCGATGAGGTCCACGCTGTCCACGGGCTTTCCATCCTGGAGGCCCTGCAGGTTCAGGTGGTACAGGCCGTCCTGCTCGTTGAGCCATTCCACCATTCCTTTTTCGATGGGCTGGACCACCACCACGGAGCCGTTGAAACCGGTCTTCTGGTTGGTCTTCCAGATAATCCACTCGATGAAGGCGCGGAGGAAGTTCCCCTCGCCGAACTGAATCACCTTTTCGGTGTAGCGCTTCGCCTGCGGCGCGCTGGTGCGGTTTAATCTTTCCATATCGTTAAAGTGTTACTCCTTGTTTGAAAATGGCTATTTCGCGGTAGCCGTTCCGCTCGTTTTTCACCGGCTCGCCGCTGGCGGCGGCCAGTACAAAGTCTATGAAGCGCCCGGCCACCTCGTCCATGGACTGGTCCTGGGCCAGCACCCCGGCGTTGAAGTCTATCCAGCCGGGCTTGTTAAGGCTGAGCGGCGTGTTGGTGCTGATCTTGGCGGTGGGGACAAAGCTGCCGAACGGCGTTCCCCGCCCCGTGGTGAAGAGCACGATCTGGCAGCCGGCGGCGGCAAGGGCCGTCGATGCCACCAGGTCGTTTCCCGGCGCGCTCAGAAGGTTTAACCCCTTCACGCTCAACCGTTCGCCGTATTTGAGCACCCCGCGGACAACGCTCTTGCCGCACTTCTGGGTGCAGCCCAGGCTCTTTTCCTCCAGGGTGGAGATGCCGCCCGCCTTGTTGCCCGGCGAGGGGTTCTCATACACCGGCATGCCCTGCTTCATGAAATACTCCTTGAAGTCGTTAATGAGGTGCACCGTCTTGTCAAAGGTGGCCTGGTCCTGGCAGCGGTTCATCAGGAGGGTCTCCGCGCCGAACATCTCCGGCACCTCGGTGAGCACGGTGGTGCCGCCCTGCGCCACCATCCAGTCCGAAAAGACGCCCAGGAGCGGATTGGCCGTGATGCCGCTGAGCCCGTCGGAGCCGCCGCATTTGAGCCCCACGCGGAGCTCGCTCACAGGCACCTCCTCGCGTACATCCTGGGATGCCACGGCGTAGATTTCCTTCAGGAGAGACAGGCCGTATTCCACCTCGTCCTCCACTTTCTGGGAGACGAACATCTTCACGCGGTGCTCATCCACCGGCCCCACCAGCTCGCGGAATGCGTCCAGCTGGTTGTTTTCGCAGCCGAGGCTCACCACCAGCACGCCGCCGGCGTTGGGATGGTGCACCATGTCGGCGAGCACCGTGCGAGTATTCTCATGGTCTCCGCCCAGCTGCGAGCAGCCATAGTTGTGCGGGAACGCCACCACGGCGTCCACGCCCGGATGGCCCGGGCACTCCGCCTTGAAACGCTCCACAATCTGCTGGCAGATGCCGTTCACGCAGCCCACGGTGGGAATCACCCAGATCTGGTTGCGGATACCCACCTGTCCGTCGGCCCGGCGGTACCCCTTGAAGCTTCTGATACCCTGAGCAGACAAAACTTTTTCGCTCCCCTTGAGGGTAGAAAAAGTTTTCGTCTGCGAAGGCATACTCCCCGCTTTCACATAATCCAGGGGCTCGTACTTGTATTCCAGGAGGCCTTCCAGGTTGGTTTTGATGCAGGAATGGTCCACCAGGGTGCCGGCGGCGGCCTCACGGGTGACATGGCCGATGGGGAAACCGTACTTGATGACGTTGTCCCCCGCCTTCAGGGCACGGAGCACTATTTTGTGGCCGCGGGGAATGTCCGTCTGCAGGGTTACGCCCTCCACCGCCTCGCCTTTCACAAGGTCCTGGAGCGCCACCGCCACATTGTCGGCCGGATTGATTTTGATGTATTTCATTAGAACCGGAAGTAATTCTTGGCGTTGTTGTAGCAGATATCCTCCATCATGCGGCCGATGAAATCCAGCTCCGAAGCCGGCAGTTTGCCGTCTTCCACATCCCGGCCGAACACGTCGCAGAGGATGCGGCGGAAATACTCGTGGCGGGGATAGGAGATGAAGCTGCGGCTGTCCGTGAGCATGCCCACGAAGCGGGAGATGAGGCCGAGGTTGCTCAGCGAATCCATCTGGCGGCGCATGCCCACTTCCTGGTCCAGGAACCACCAGCCGCTGCCGAACTGCATCTTGCCGGGGACCGTGCCGTCGTTGAAGGTATAGGCCATGGTCATCATCACCGCGTTGTCCTTGGGATTGAGGCAGTAGAGGATGGTCCTGGCCAGCTTGCCCTCCTGGGTGAGCCGGTCGAAGAAACGGTGGCCCGCTGCGGCGATTTCCAGGTCGTGGATGGCGTCGTAGCCTGTATCGGCACCCACCTCGGCGAACATCTTGCTGTTGTTGTTGCGGATGGCGCCAATGTGGAACTGCTGCGCCCAGCCGGCCTCCGCGTCCATCACCGCCTGGTCGTGCAGGAAAGCGCTCCGGAACTTCTCCAGCTCCTTCGGGTTCGGCTTGATGCCCATGAGCACCTTCTTGAACACCAGCTCAATCTCAATTTCCTTATAATCAGACGAATAGAAATTCTCCAGGCCGTGGTCCGACAGCTTGCAGCCGTTGGCGGCAAAATAGTCGTGCCGCTTCTGCAGGGCTTCCTGCAGGTCTGCATACGAGTCTATCTCCATGCCGGCCGCCTCGCCCAGCTGCTGCAGGTACTCCTTGTACGCCTTGGGGTCCTCGATGGCCATGGCCTTGTCCGGACGCCAGGCGGGAATGACCTTGGTGCCGAAGGGCTCCGCAGCTATCTTCTTGTGCCAGCGGAGGTCGTCGGCCGGGTCGTCGGTGGTGCACACCACCTCCACCCCGAAGCGACGGATGAGGGCCTGGCCACGGAATTCAGGCGTCGCCAGCTTAGCGTTGCACTCGTCAAAGATTTCCCGCGCCGTGGCCGGGCACAGCAGCTTGTCGATGCCGAACACGCGGCTCAGTTCCAGATGGGTCCAGTGATACAGGGGGTTCCGCATGGTGTAGGGCACCGTTTCCGCCCACTTCTCGAAGGTCTCCCAGGCGCTGTGCTTTCCGCCGGTGAGGTAGTCTTCGGACACCCCGTTGGCCCGCATGGCGCGCCACTTGTAATGGTCGCCGTAATGGCCGTCCACCAGCCACAGCTGGGTAATGTCGCGGAACTGGATGTTCTCGGCAATCTGCCGGGGCACCAGGTGGCAGTGATAGTCAATGATGGGCATCTTCTCCGCATGGTCGTGGTAGAGCCTGCGGGCGGTCTCCGTCCGGAGCATGAAATTCTCGTTGATGAAGGTCATATCGTTTGGTGTTTTAGATTCTTCGCTTCGCTCAGAATGACAAGGGGAAGAGAGTCGGGGCTTCACCCCCGGCTCCCTTTGTAAATACTTGACTACCAGCGTTTGTCGCCGTAGCCCTTGTAGGCGCTCTTCACGGTGAACTTGCCCGTTGCGGGATCCCCGGCAAACGGCGTCTCCTCCAGCACGGTGCCGGCCGCTTCAATGTCGTCGGCCGCCATGGTGTTCCACCAGCTGTAAGGCTCGGCGGTGTCAATGTCGAAGAAGAGGTTGTCGGTGATGTACGGATGGGCAATCTTCTCGGAGGCGGTGGAGACCAGCTTCGGGAAGCCGGCGGCGTTGCCGGGTTCGGCGGCCGCGCGGTGCATGCCGGCGAAGATGTTCCGGGTCACGCGTACACGGCGGGCGGCGGCACCCAGGGAAGCCGGCGACACCGCGGCGGTGGAACGCACGTGCATGATGCCGTTATTGTCCTTGCTGTCCACCGAGCACAGGTTGTAGAAGGTGTTGTTCTCCACGGTCACGGCGCCGCAGCTCACCGCCGCATCAATGCGGACGAAGGTGCGGATGCCGTTCCAGAAGGTGCTGTTGGTCACGGAGACACCGTCCACCGCACCCTTGCGGATGTCGATGAAGTCGCCGCTCGTGCCGAAGTCGTGCACCAGGAGGCCGCTGATGGAGACGGGACCCACCGTGGACTCGCCGGAGTTGGAGAGGAGGCGGTTGCCGTAGCCATAGATTTCGCAGCCCGTGAGGGTGACGGAACCCATGGTGGAGGCACCGTCGATATCGATCATGTTGCCCACCTGCTTGGCGGAGCCGTCCACCTCATAGCTGCCGTTCAGGCGGAGGTTCTCAAGGACGAAATCGCCCTCGGAGAGCGCCAGCTTGAAGCCGCCCGTCACTTCGGGCTTGACTCCGCTGCGGCTCACACCCTTGAGGCGGATGCCCTTGCTGAGGACGATGGAGCCGGCGTCGGCGCCTTCCACCTTGGTGAGGTCATAGCTGCTGCCGGTGAGGGCCAGCACGTCCTTGCCGGCGGCGATGGCGTTCACGAGCTCATCCACGCTGGCCACCTGGAAGGCATCGCCGGACGGGGCTGCGCCCTTGATCCAGCGGGGGTCGCCCACCCTTTCGCTCGCCGCCAGGGCGTGCACCAGAGTGAAGTCGCCGGAAGCCGCATCCTTGAACACATCGGCCGTCAGCACCACGCCGTAACCGGCGAGGGCCGTCTCCTGCGGGGAATAGGCCCACCAGCTGAATTCAGCGTCAGTGTTGTTTTCGGTGGTAAGGACGTCGGCAAAGTAGTTGTGGCTGAACGAAGGGATGGCAATGACGGAAGAGGCCTTGGAAACCAGCTTCGGGAAGCCCTGGGCGTTGCCGGGCTCGGCCGCCTCCTGGTGCATGGAAGCAAAGAGGTTGTCCTTCACCACCACCTGTCCGGCGCCGGTAACGGAGCTGCTCCGCACGTGGAAGATACCGTTGTTGTCCTTGCTGTCCACATAGCACAGGTTGTAGAAGGTGTTGTGCTGCACCAGGATGGAACCGCAGACCACGGCCGCGTCAATGCGGGCGAAGGTGCGGATACCGTTGGCAAAGGTGCTGTTCACCACCTTCACGGCATTGAGGCCGCCCTTCCGGACGTCAATGAAGTCGCCGCTCGTGCCCATGCCCTGGGCCAGCACGCCGTCCAGCACCAGGGAACCCACGCTGGAAGTTTCCTTGTCCTGGTAGAAGAGGCGGTTGCCGAAGCTCTTCACGGTGATGTCCTTGAGGGTCACCGCGTTCACCTGGGCGCCGTCCTGCACGTAGAAGGCATTGTCCAGGGCCTTGTCCAGGCCGCCCTTGCCGTCCAGGGTGAGGCCCTGGAGGGTGAAGGAAGTGGCGCCGTCGCCCAGCTCGAACTTGCCGGTCACCACGGCCCGGGGGCTGCCGATGAGGGTAAGCGGGCTGTTGAGCACCACGGGAGCGGCGCTCACGTCGTAGGTGCCGTCGGCAAGGGTCACCACCTTCTTGCCGGCCGAGATGGCGGTCAGGAGCGCGTCGGCATCGGAAACGGTGATTTCCGAAGAAGGCGTGCTGCCGGCCATGGAATTCCAGCGGGGATCGCCCACGCCGGCGTTCATCATCACGGCATTGGTGAGGGTGAAGTCATAGCCTTCGGCATTCTTGCAAGGATCGGCCGGGAGGATGGCACCGCCCTCGCGGGTGGCGTCTTCCTTGGCGAGGTTCTTCCAGAAGGAATAGTCCGCCAGCGTCTCTTCGCAGTTGAAGAAGTAGTTGTTGCGGATCACATCCGGCACCAGGCCGCTGCCGCTCTTGAACTTCGGGAAGCCGTTGGCGTGGGCGGGCAGGTTGTCCGGGTCGATGAGGATGGAGTAGAAGAAGTTGTTCTCCACCGCGTAGCTGTACAGCCCGGAACCGGCGGCGCTGCGGATGTGCAGGATGCCGTTGTTGTCCTTGCTGGAGGCGTTGGTGGCCACCTTGTAGAAGGTGTTGTTGCGGATGAGGGCGGTGTTCATCTCGTGACCGGCGTCGGTGCGGATGAAGGTACGGCAGCTGTTGGCAACGGTGTTGTTCTCGAACACGAAGTTGTGGTGGGCGCCGGCCCGCATGTCAATGTAGTCGGCTCCGTCGGAGCTGTCGGTGATCAGGTTGCCCTTGAAAATCACGTACTGGACGCTGGAAGCGGCCTTGCCGGAGTTGTCGTAGAGGGCCTTGGTGCCGTGGAGGTTGCTGTCGTAGACGGCCACGGTATCCAGCACGGGCGCCACATCCTTGCTGTCGATGAGCACGGAAACGGCCGCGCCGCCGTCCTCGGAGGTGATATCGAGGTTCCGGAGCACCACGCTGCCGCCGATCTCCCCTTCCAGGGTGAAGCTGGCGTTCACGGGCGTCTTCTTCCCGCCGCTTTCCTGGCCTTTCAGGTGGAGCGGGCCGTTGAGGGTGACCTTCCCAATCTGGTAAGGCGTGTCGCTGTACTTCAGGGTGATGAAGTCCTTGCCGGCGTCGAGGGCCGACAGGAATTCATCCACGCTGGAGACCACGAATTCGTCGCCGCCTTCACCGCCGCCGGCCGGCAGCACCGCGAAGGAGGCCACGCCGGCCTCGGACTGGGTGTTGTAGATATCCTTGTCGGTAGGGTTGGCATACACCTGAACGGAGTAGCTGCCGGCGTCGAGCATGCCGGTGGTCTTGCCCTCGATGGTGTATTCCAGGCCTTCCGCGGCGTAGGTCTTGCCGCTGAACACCACGGAATAGCTGCCGGCGTTCTCCACGGCCTCCCAGGAGATGACCACGTCGGTGGCTTCACCGGCGGTGAAGGCGGACGGGGTGGCCACGGGGGCGGGAGCGGGCAGGGCGGTGTTCACCTTGGAGACATCCAGGCTCCAGGCCAGCTGGGCCAGGGCCACGGGACCGGTAGGATAGACATAGACCCAGGATTCCTCGGAGATGTCGCTGATGAGGATCTTCTGGGTGGCGGGGGCATCGGCAACGGGGGCTACGCCGCCCTTGACAATCACGTCGCCGCCGGCCACGGGCTGGGTGGCCACCACAAAGTGGGCGGGGCCTTCACCGGCGGCACGGAGAACCACGGAACCGGGAGCGTTCACCTTGAAGGCGGCATAGCCGTCCACAGGCATCTTGATACGGTTGGTCACCGCGGCGTTCTGGAAGGCCAGGGTGCCTTCTTCCGCCACGATGGGACTGTTCTCGGAGCCCACCAGGAGGAGGTCTTCGCGGACCATGGACTTCTTGATGGTGCCGGAGAAATACTTGGCGTTACCCAAATCCCAGGTGTGGGCCTCGGTGATGACCCCCTGCGTAAGGTCTTCGGGTTCTTCCACATACGGGGTCCACCACTTGGAGGCACCCACGTTCTGGCCGGCCACCGGGGAGTCCGGCTCCAGGTTGAAGTAACCGCCTGCCGCATTGTAGCAAGGATCTTCCTCCAGGGCGGTGAAGCCGGTTGCGCCGGCGGGCCAGGTTTCCGTGAAGTAGGTCTCCGCCACGTCGAAGTACCAGTTGTTGGCGGCGGCCAGCGAAAGGTCTCCGGGGGTCTTGTACTTGGCGTTGGCGCTGCCCAGGGTGGCTTTCTCCACCATGTGCAGGACCAGGTTGTTCTTGAAGGAGGTGGTTCCCGGGACAATCTGCAGGCCGAAGAGGCCGGCGTTGTTGGTGTTGTCCACGAAGTTCAGGTTCCACAGGGTGTTGTTCTCCACCACCAGCGACTCAATGGCGCCGGCGTCGATGCGGATGAAGGTACGCATGCCCTGGGTGATGGTGTTGTTCACGAAGGCGAGCTTGACCATGGTAGTGGCGCCGCGAATGTCAAAGACATCGCCGCCGCCGGTACCGTCGGCATTGATCTTGGAAATTTCGCAGCTGTCGTAAATCACCTCTGCCAGCGTCATGGCCTTGCCCCATTCATAGATGAGGCCCTTGGAGAAGCCGGTGATGACGCAGTTGCGGTAGGTGATGTTGCCGATATTCTTTCCGTCCACGGTGCCGCCGTTCTTGTTCTGGATGGCGAAGCCGAAGCCGGAAGGGCTGGCGGCGGTGGGACCGCCGTTGAACTCGATTCCTTCGAAATAGAGGTCCGAACCGGCCCAGGTGTCGGCGAACTGGAGTTCGCCCTGCACCACGGGCTTGGTGCCGTCGGCGCTTTCCTCACCCACGAGGGTGAAGCCGGCGGCAATGTCCAGGGCCTCCACGTCGTACGGGGAGCCTTCCATCTTGAGGAGGATCTGGGCGTCTTCCGTCTTGACGGCGTTCAGGAGGGCCTCCACGGTGGAGACCTCGGTGAAACCGGACACGTCGGGCGTAGTCCAGGCATCCACCTGGCCGCGGGCGGCGCTCAGGTACATGAGGGTGAAGACATATTCGCAGGCCGGGTCCAGGCCGTCCACCGTGGCGGCGGCGGCGCTGATGTCGGCGGCGGAGAGCTTCTGCTCCTTCACGGGATCATCCGTCCCGGGAAGCGTGACCATAATACGGTCCACCTCCTCATAGTCAGACACTTCCTTGCTCCAGGCAAGAGATACCGCAGAGGATGTACGGGCCGTGACCTTCAGGTAGAGGTTGTCCTTTACGGCAAAGGTCTTGAAGGTCTTGTCGTATTCCGCCACCTTGGAAGGAGCCCGTCCTTCGGCCGTGGCCTGCACGGAGAAGGTGTAGGTCTTGTCGGCCTCCAGTTTCTTCTGGTAAGGGACGGAAGAGGGTGCCAGTTCCTCGGAAAGGTAGGTGCTGCCGTCCGCGTTCTTGACGGTGAGCACGTAGCTTTCGGCGTCCTTGGTCACATCCCAGGAGAAGGTGACGACGTCGCCCAGCGAGGCGCTCACGCGTGCGTTCAGGTTCATGGGCTGCAGGCAGCGGGAGAGGGCCAGCTGTTCGTTGGGGCTGAACTCCTCGTGCACGCAGGCGCTGAGCACGCAGGCGGCCAGGGCGAGAATCGCGTATTTGATTTTATTCATCGTTTTCATCATTCTCGGATTTTATTAGATGCTGTCGTAGCCGTAATCGTTCTTGATATAGCCCTGACTGTTGGTCATGGTGTCGTTGAAGATGGGCCAGAACATGTACTGGTCGGGATCTTTCACGTAGATGCCGTCGATCCGTTCCTTGTAGAAACCGGTCTTCTTTCCGTCGTCATACTTGTTCACATAGGCAGGAGAGACTTCGTAGCCCGAAGGGATCTCCTCTTCCGCCTTCAGGAACTGGATGTCCATGGAAAGGCCGTCCTCGGCGGTGGTGTAGGCAATGTCGCCCGTGAACTGGGAATAGACGCCCTGGAGGTCGCGGAGGGCCAGCATGTCGGCCTTGGCGGCGTCCAGGTTGGTCTTCAGGCGGTTCCAGCGGATGAGGTCTCCCTTGCGGAGGAACTCGCCGCAGAACTCCAGCGCGCGCTCGGTGACGATGGCTTCAAAGAAGTCTTCCTTGCCGCGGATGCCGGCCACATAAGCAGCGGCGGCGTCTTCCCCGCAGGCGCGGGCGCGCACTTCTTCCAGATATTTCCGGGCATCTTCGGGACCGTTGAGTTCGTTCTCAATCTCGGCCGCCATCAGCAGGATGTCCGCGTAGCGCATCACGACGGGTTTGATGCCGTCGTCATTGCCGCCGGTGTAAGGCTGGGCTTTCATCCACTCGAAGCGGTATTTGCCGAAATACCACTTGCCGATGCCGGAGGGCTCCAGGGTGTTGTCCTTGTTCCACTTGTAGTTCACGCAGGTGACGTCGCGGCGCTTGTCGCCCTCCTGGTACTTGAAGTACAGGGTAGGGACCGGACCTGCATCGCCGCCGCGGGAGACGCCGTTGGTGATGCTGGCACCGTCGGAAGAAATGGCGAAGGTGAAGTTCCAGCGGCCGCGGCCGGCGCCGAAGGGAATCACGTACAGGGTCTCGGAGGAGGGACCTGCCGTGAGGTTGTCCATGTTGTTCTGCATGTACCAGTAGCGCTCGAAGTCCATCTCCAGGGCTGCCTTTCCGTAGGCGTCCTTGAGGTATTCGAGGGCCTTGGGATAGAGGACGCTCTTCTGGAGGTCGGGGTCCGAACTCAGGCGGATGGTGCCCAGGTCTCCGGTGCCCACGCTGCCGTCTTCGGGACGGATGGCGTAGCCCGATGCAGCCAGGGCGATGCGGGCGTACAGGCCCTCGGCGAACACCTTGTTCACGCGGTCGGTGCGGGAAGTCGCAGAAGTCTCACCGGGATAAGGGATGTGCGGGATGGCCCACTCGAGGTCCCCGAGAATCTGCTTGAAAATCACGTCGCGGCTGTCCTTCGGGGCATAGATGGTCTCCGAGGTGAGCGAGTTGAAACGGGCAGGGACATCGCCCCAGGCCTTGATGAGGTCGTAGTAGATCATGGCGCGGAGCGTGAGGGCCTCGCCCAGGAGGTAGGCCATGTCCGCATTGTTTTCCACGTCACCGTACTGGCGGATGCCCTCGATGACCAGGTTGGCGCGCTCGATGCCCATGTACATGAGCGGGAACGGACCGTTGGAGAGGTTCAGCTGCGCGTTGTTGGGCTGGCAGTCATAGCCGGCGATGTCGGATTTTCCGTCGCCGGGCTTAAAGGTGTTGTACCACTCGATATCGGTGTTGTAACCGTACCAGGGCAGGAAACGGCCGCGGTACGAGTTCACCTCGCAGAAGGCCTCGGTAATGCCGAAGATGGTGCCTTCCGTCAGCGAGTAGTTGGAGTAGACGGTGGCGGCGTCGAAAGCGGACGGGGATTCGCTGTCCAGGACTTTTTCGCAAGCGGAAGCGGCGAAGACCATCACGGCCGCGGAAAGAATGTATAATGCAATCTTTTTCATAGGATCTCCGGATTAGAAGGTGAGGTTCAGGCCAGCTACGAAGCCGATGCTCTTCGGGTAGGCGGAATAGTCCACGCCGGGGGTCAGCGGAGTGGCACGGCGGGTGTCCACTTCCGGATCGTAGCCGGTATACTTGGTGAGGCAGAAAAGGTTGGTGCCGGTCACATACACGCGGACGCGGCGCAGGTGTACCTTCTGGGTGAGGTTCTCGGGCAGGGTGTAGCCCACGGTCACGCTCTGCAGGCGCAGGAAGGACGCGTCCTCCACGGCCCAGTCGCTGAACACTGCGGTGCCCACGAACGGAGCCCACATGGTCTTGCCGGCGTTCACGCTCTTGAGGGTGGCGGCGTCCGTGATCATCTCTCCGGTCTCCCAGTCAATGTTGGTCCAGCGCTTGTCCACGTCCATGAGGTTCTGGAGGTTGCGGTTGGAGAACTTGCGGGAAGAGGTGAATTCCACCTTGTTGGCGTTGTACACCTGGTTGCCGATCATGAAGTTGAAGTTGGCGCTGAAGTCCAGGCCCTTGAAGTAACCGGAGAAGTTGAAGCCGCCGGTGAAGTCGGGGGCTGCATTGCCAATGACGGTGCGGTCCGCCACGGTCACCTTGTTGTCTGCGCTGCCGTCCACGTTCTTGAACTTGGGCGCGCCGGGCAGCATGTAGGTGGCGCCAATAATGCCGGAGCAGTCCACCACCCCTTCGTTGAGCACCCACTTGGAGCCGTCCCAGGTGAAGTCGTCGGGCGTGTACATGCCGTCGCTCACGTAGCCGTACATGTTGCCGAGAGGCTGGCCCACTTCCACCACATAGTCGTCACCGATTTCGGTGGAAGCCCAGTAGGACTGGGCGGTGATGCGGTCCAGGCCTCCCAGGTCCGTGACCCGGTTGCGGTTGTAGGCGATGTTGCCGCCCACGTTGAGGGAGAAGTCCTTCTTGGAGATGATGGGCGCGTTGAGCGTGAGCTCGATACCGCGGTTCCGGGTGCTGCCCAGGTTGCGGTACTGGCTGTCATAGCCCGAACCCGTGATGGGGAAGTTGATGAGGAGGTTCCGGATGTCGTTCTGATACACCTCCACGCTACCGCTCAGGCGGCTCTGGAAGAAGCTGAAGTCCACACCGATGTTGTGGGTGTAGGTGGTTTCCCAGGTGAGGTCCGGATTGTTCATGATCTTGCCGGCCATCCAGTAGTTGCCGCTCTGGCTCAGCCAGGCGGTGACGGTGGAGCTGTACTGCTTCATGATCTGGCCGGAAGGGATGTTGTTGTTACCGGCGGTACCGAAGCTGTAGCGGAGCTTGAGCTGGTCCAGCCAGCTGTGGGCGCTGTCCATCCAAGGCTCGTTGGAGATCGTCCAGGAAGCGGCGGCGGAGGGGAAGAAACCCCAGCGGTGGCCGCGGGCGAACTTGGAGGAGCCGTCGGCGCGGAGCGTGGCGCCCACCGAATAGCGGTGCTTGTAGTCGTAGTTGACGCGGCCGAAGAAGGAAAGGAGTTTGTCGTCCGGGTCGAAGTAGTTGTTGGTGGACGCCGGGGTGCCGGAAGACATGAAGTTCCAGGCCATGGGGGCGTCGTAAGAGGCATTGAGGCCGTCCACCATGGTGGTGAGGAGGTTGCTCTTGGTGATGGTCATTTCCTCACCCAGGAGGGCCGTCAGGCTATGGTCCTCGTTCTGCAGCAGGTCCGCAAAGTCGTAGTTGAGGGTGTTGGTGTTGCGGTACTTGGTGCGGAAGGCTTCCTTGTGCTGGTTGGAAACGCCCGTCTTGTCGGTGGAGTTGTTGGCCACGTAGTAGGTGGTCATGCCGTAGAAGCGGTCGTCCGTCTGGTTGTATTTCTCCAGGCCGCCTTCAATCTTGAGGGTCAGGTTGTTGATGATCTTCCAGTTGAAGGCCGCGTTGGCGTTCCAGGTGGTACGGATGCGGCGGGAGTCGTTGTCGGCCACCGAAAGGAGCGGCGGGGCGTTGTCGCCGTAGTCCTGCTCCTCGTCCACACCCTGTATGGTGGAAGAGATGGGAATGGGGGTATAGGAAACGGCGTGCTTGAGACGGCCGTTGCCGGAGGTGGTACCCGTGTCGTTGATGCCGTTGGCGCCCGAGCCGCGCACGTTCACGCGGGAGTAGCGCACATTGGCGTCGATGCTGGTGGTCTCCGACGTCTTGAAGTTGGCCTTGAAGCTCAGGTTGTCACGGCTGTAGTTGGAGCCGGTCATGATGGCCTGGTCGCCCATGTGGGCATAGCCCAGGGTCCAGTTCACGTTGTCGCCGCTGCCGCTCACGGAGAAGTCCGTGGAGAAGGACGAACCGGTGTTGCCGAACACGGCCTGGATCCAGTCGTTGGTTTCCATTCCCTTATAAAGGTCGATGTCCGCGAAGTTGCCGAAGTAAGGGTTGTAGTAGGAGCTCAGGTTGTCGCGGACAACGCCCAACTCGTACTGGAACTTCACGAAGTTGTCGGCATCCATGGCCCGGATGGCCCCGGCGTTCGCCATTTTCTTGAGGCCGGCATAGGCATTGAACTTCACGGAAATCCGCTGGCCTTTCTCCGCGCTCTTGGTGGTCACGATCACGACGCCGTTGGCGCCGCGGGAACCGTAGATGGCGGTGGAGAAGGCGTCCTTGAGGACGTCGATGGACTGGATTTCCGAAGAGGGGATGTCGTTGATGGATTCCACCGGGAAGCCGTCCACGATGTAGAGCGGGCTGCTGTCCTGGGTGATGGAACCGCCGCCGCGGACGCGGATCTTGATGTCGGCGTCCGGGTCACCTTCCGTGGTCACCACGGACACGCCGGCCATCTTGCCGGAGAGGGCCTGGGAGACGGTCGTCACCGGCTGCTCGGTGAGTTTGTCGGAGCCCACGGAGGAGACGGAACCCAGCAGGTCGCGCCGCTTGACCACGGCGTAACCCACCACCACCACCTCGTCCAGGAAGGTTTGGTCCGCCTTCAGGACCACATTGATCTCCGTCTGTCCGGCGATGGCCACCGTCTGGTCGGCCAGTCCGATGAAGGAGAAGACCAGATTCACCGCGTCTGCCGGTACGGTCAGCACATAGTCGCCGTCGATGCCCGTGATGGTGCCCACGGTGGTTCCTTCCACCATGACGCCGGCCCCAATCAGCGGTTCGCCGGTTTCATCGGTCACGATACCTTTCACGGTAGTCTGTGCCCATGCGCCAACGACCGTTCCCATGCAAAGCGCAAGCGAAAGAAGAAGTTTCTTTGTCAAACTTTTCATTGGAATTGGTTTTTGGTTAATATTTTGGTTAATAGTTAATTATAGTTCAATGTATGTGGACTTCCGGGCCTGTCCGGAGACGATTTCCCGGACCAGGTAGTGCAGATACATTTCCAGGTTGGTGTAGCGGCCGTGTTTGTCCAGGCTCATGGCGTTTCCGTCCGCCGCCAGGGTCTTGTCCAGGCCCCAGGCGTCCTCGATGAGGTCCGGAATGCCGTCCCCGTCACTGTCCTTCATGGCGGCCGTCTCCGCTTGGGAGGCGCCGTAGGAAGGCCAGCCGCCCACGTCTCCCTGTGTGTCCACAAAGCCCTTGGAAGAGCCCTTGGAGCCTTCGTAGGTATAGGTGCCGTCCTGGGTTTCCCGGGCGATGCGTTCATCCACGAAGTCCCGCCGGAGGCTGGCGCCGGCAAAGCCGGTGACGGCGCCAAAGGCGTCGCGGGCCGCGTGCAGGCCCAGGAAAGCCGGCTGGGCGGCATAGGTGAAACGCTCCTGGGCGCGGATGGAGGAGATGACGGAAGCGGAGGCGGTGGTGCCCGCCCAGTTGTCGGCCGTGAGATTGTCCTTTCCGTCCATCACGTTGCCGTCCATGTAGAAATGGCCGGGGACGATGGTGGAGCAGCCCGTCTTCTTGGTGCAGTTGGAGCAGGCCCCGGTCCAGGGATCCAGGAAACGGACCTTCCCCGAAGCGGTGGCAGGGCCGGGCTTGTAGTAATTGTTGACCACGTTGTACCGGCGGTATTCCCCGGTCTCGTTGGCGCTTTCCCCGCCGTAGGTGCTGTTGTCGCCCCAGTTGTAAATAACATTGTTGTAGACGCCGACAGGGCCTTTCAGGAGGCTCAGGTAGTCGTGGTCCAGGCGCGGGTTCCGGCTGTCGTGATGGGCCAGGAGGTTATGATGGTAGGTGGCGTTTTCCCCGCCCCAGAGGCCGCCGTAGCCGTGTTTTCCCTTGTCATGGATGGAATTCCGGAGACTCTCCGACAGGATGCACCACTGCAGCGAGAAGTTGGTGACCCCGTAGAAGCTGGCGCATTCGTCCGTGCTCCAGCTCAGGGAGCAGTGGTCCACCATCACATTCCGGACATTGTCGCTGCCGGCGTTCAGGTTCATGGCGTCGTCCTCGGTCTTCTTCTCGTCGCCCATGCGGCAGCGGATAAAGCGGATAATCACGTCGCCGGCCTGGATGTGCAGCGTATAGTTCTTGAGGCAGATGCCGTCGCCGGGGGCGGTCTGTCCCGCAATGGTGAGGGAGCCGTTCTGGATTTTCAGCGGACTCTGCAGCTCGATGATGCCCGCCACGTCGAAGACGACGGTGCGGGGGCCTTTCTCCTCGATGGCGGCCCGGAGCGACCCGGTGCCCTTGTCATTGAGGTTCGTCACATGGATGACCTTTCCGCCGCGGCCGCCCGCGGTGAACATGCCGCCGCCTTCCGCACCGGGGAAAGCGCGGGCGGTGCCGTCTTCCTCACAGGCGGGAATGCCAAAATCTTCATAGGCGATGCCCTGGGGCAGCGGGCCCGGACCGGGCGTCTCCTCCCCGGCCGTGCGGGCGTCCACCCAGGTATAGGCCGATTCTCCGTGCTGGTTCACGGCCTTCACGCCAAAGCGGTAATCGGTTGCCTTCGTGAGGCCTTCCACCTTGGTGTTCCGGGCGGTGGAGGAACCGTTCTTGAGCTCATTGCCGCCCAGGGTGAGGGTCCACTGGTAACCGGTGGCGCCCGGAACCGCATCCCACTGGAAGGTAAGGCTGTTCTCCCCGGCCTGGCCGTGAAGGGCCAGGTTCACCGGAGCGGCCGGGGCGCTCTCCGAAGGGTCCGCCGGCTGTGGCTTGCTGCCGCAGGCGCAGGCGCAGCACAGGACGGCCAACAAGGTAATCATATAAAGCTGCCTCATAGTTTCTCGTATTCAAGTGCCGCCCAGATGAGCGGGCCTATTCCCTTGGGATCGTTCGAGCGCACTTTTTCGTTGATATAATAGTCATAGTCTCCGCGGCGCTGGTCCTTGCCGCCCAGGCCCGCCACCTCGCAGCAGTGGTCCAGGTTCACAAGGCCTTCTTCGTCCACGCGGACAAAGGTCCGGAGCAGATCCTCGTACCGGGCCTCGGCATCCTGCCGGTTCACGTGCTCCAGCACCGCCAGGCGGCAGCCCTTGAGGAGGGTGTACACGAACATGGCCGAGCAGGTGGCTTCCAGGTAGTTCCCTTCCCTGTAGGGGCTGTCGATCACCTGGTACCACATGCCCGTCTTTTCATCGGCAAAGAGCAGGACCCCGTCCATGACGCTGTTCAGGATCTGCACCAGGGCGTCGTGCTCCTCCCCGGCGGGAAGGATTTCTATCACGTCCACGAGCGCCATGGCGTACCAGCCCATGGCCCGGCCCCAGGCGTGGTCGCTCTGGCCCGTCTCCGGGTTGCACCAGAACATCTCGTGCGAGGAATCCCAGGCGTGGCGGAGGAGCCCCGTCTCCGGGTCCAGCGTATGCTCGTACACAGTTTGGAACTGCAGCGCTATGTCTTCATAGCAGGCGGCCTTGAGGCTGTCCGGGACAAAGCGCCGGGTGTATTCCGCATAGAAGGGCTGGGCCATGTAGAGGCCGTCCAGCCACATCTGCTGGGGATACACCTGCTTGTGCCAGAAACCGCCTTCCGGGGTGCGGGGCTGGTCCTGGATCTGCGCGAACAGCGTATCCATGGCCGTGCGGTATTTCTCCTTCCCCGTAAGGTCCCACAGGCGGAAGAGCGTGCGGCCCGGGCACACATGGTCCGTGGAATAATTGGATTTCTTGTACTTGTAAATGGTGCCGGTGCTGTCGATGACGGCATCGTACCAGGCATCCACATAGTCGAATACCTTATTGTCCCCATAGGCTTCCCAGACATCCAGGAAAGCCTTGAGTTCCAGGCCGGTGGTATAGTTCCATTTGAGCTTCCCTTCCTGGCCGTCCAGATAGGTGGCCTCCGGGAAGCGGGCCATCTCCGAGCGCACCACCTCTGAAGACAGCGGCGCCTTGGCCGCACAGGCGGTCAAGGCCAACGCACAAAACAGGAATAATTTACGCATTACTTGTTGTTATAAGGGTCCCAGACAATTCCGTCATTGTCCTGATACATCACTTTTTCAAAGGAATACTCCGCCAGCTCCTGAGGGCTTAACGTATGGGACCACCACACGCGCGGCCCCCGGGCGCCGGGCCCTTCGCTGCCGTATTCCGCATAATAGGCATTCTCCTTGGTGTTGGGCTTGCCTTCCTTCTCCCAGTCGTGCCAGCCGTCCGGGAGGATGTGGCCGCCCAGCCGGCAGTGGATGAACACCGTCTTGGCATAGGCGCCCCAGGGACGGCCCAGGTAGCATTTGTCAATGCCTTCGTCGGCCGTAAGGTTGCAGTGGACGAACACGTAGCCGTATTTCTGCCCCTGGAGGGTGGAGGCGGCCGTCACGTAGCTGTTCTTCTTGGAGTGGATGGTACAGCCCTCGAAATAGGCTATACTGGTGCCGAAGATGAAGTCTGTGGTACCCTCTATGTAGCAGTCCTTGAAGTAGTTGCGCTTGATGCCGCCGAACTTTCCATAGCGCCCGTAGGTGTAGAGGGTGTCCTGGTTCCCCAGGAAGCGGCAGCGGTTGAAAAAGAGGAAGTCTCCGTCCGTGAACACCGCCACGGCCTGGCCAATCTCTTTCCCCTCGCCGGCGGAATTCTCGAAGGCCAGGTCTTCGAAAGTGATGTAGCTGGCATGGATGTACACGGAGGCGCTGCCGGAGGTGCCCACCGCAATGCTGCGGCCGGGCCACAGGGCCTTGGCGTACTTGTCATAGGTGATGAGCGTATTCTCCGCGCCCTCCCCCTGGATGTGGAGGCGGAACTTGGTGTGGGGGATACTCACCATTTCCTTGTACACGCCGCTCCGGATAAGGATGCGGGTAATCTCCTGGTGGCTGTAGTCCGGGCAGGCATCGATGCCTTCCTGCACGGTCATGTAGTCTCCGTGGCCGTCCTGCGACACCACAATGTGGTAGTACCGAAGATGCGCGGCCAGCGCCGGCAGCTGCTCCTTCATGCGGTCGCAGACAATCTCCGCCACCTTGCGGGCGCCGGCGGCCACCGTATGGGTGTTGTCGTCCTTGCCGGTGGAAATCATGAAATAGGCCTTGGAAGCCTCGTCCCCCAGGCTTTCCAGCCAGTCCAGGGTGGGGGTGGTGATGTCCAGGAGCGTCACGCCCTTCTCCGCGGCCACGGCCTTCATGGCGGCGGGATAATCCCCGTGGCAGCCCCGGTCCAGGCCGTTTTCCTTGAACCAGCGGCGGGCCACCGGCGTGAGGAGCACCGGGATGCCGCCCTTGCGGCGCACCCCGTCGATGAAGAAGCGGAGGTTGTCCTGATAGGCGCCCCAGGGCGCCGCATAGCGGGCGGGATCCGACTCCTTGGCGTCGTTGTGGCCAAACTGGATGAACACATAGTCCCCGGGCCGGACGGCTTCATAGACCTGGTCCCAGAGGCCCAGGTCCCGGAAACTCTTGGTGCTGCGGCCGTTCTGGGCGTAGTTGATGACCTTCACCTCTTCCGGATCCAGGAAATTCTGGAACATCATGCCCCAGCCGCGTTCGGGACCGGCTTTGGCCAGGTCTTTCTCCGCCATGGTGCTGTCGCCCATGAGGTGGACGGTGGTGAACGAGGACAGGCCCAGCCAGAGGGCGGCTGCCGCTAAAAGGATAACGCTTTTTCTCATAATGCTTTTCCGTTGACAATGACCTTGTCGAATACGACTCCTTCCGTGAAATGGACCTCCGCCCCCTTGTCGGCGGTAAAGAGGCAGTCATGGAAGTCCAGCCCGCGGAGCGGCAGCTCCGGAAGGCCGTTCAGGTAGATGGCCTGGCCGGCGCCGGCGCAGACGATATGGCGGAAATGGATGTCCCGGAACTCCGGGGTGGTTTCGTCCACCGGCCTGAGGTCTGCCTTTCCGCCGGCTTCCATGTCCGCGGCGGCCACACCGGCGTAGTAGAGGTTGAAGATGACCCCGTACGACTCCATGTCCTTCATGTAGATGTCCTCACACCAGATGTCTTTCACCAGGCCGCCCCGGCCGCGGGTGCTCTTGAAGCGGAGCCCTACGTCCGTTCCCAGGAAGCGGCAGCCGCGAACGAGGATGTTCTCCACCCCGCCGCTCATCTCGCTGCCAATCACAAAACCGCCGTGGCCGTGGTACACCGTGCAGCCCTCGATGACGAGGTTCCGGCACACCCGGGCGTGGCGGCGGCCGTCTTCGTCCTTCCCGGACTTGATGCAGATGGCGTCGTCCCCCACGTCAAAGCTGCTTCCCGTGAGCACCACATTCTCGCAGCCCTCGATGTCTATGCCGTCCCCGTTGGTGGAATAATGGGGATTCCGGACGATGATATTCCTCACCGTCAGATCCTTACACCACAGCGGATGGATGTTCCAGGCCGGGGAATTCTGGAAGGTGACCCCCTCCAGGAGCACTTTCCGGCATTCGCGGAGGCTCACCAGCACCGGGCGGAGGAAGGTCTTGATTTCCTCTTCATTCAGCGATGGATCCGGGTAGTTGAGCGACCCGGCGGTGGCGCGGGCCTTCTTGTAGCCTTCGTCCGGATACCAGACCTTGCCGTCGTCCGACAGCACGCCGCCGGACTTGACGAGGGGCTTCCAGATATCGTCCCCCACCTTGCGCTTCTTGAGTTCCCGCCAGGGAGCGCCGTTGCCGTCAATGACGCCCTTGCCGGTGATGGCAATGTCCGTAGCCCCCTCCGCATGCACGGGAGAGAGGCAGCGCCGGACGTCCAGGCCCTCGAAATTGGTGTCGATGATGGGATACAGGTCCTGGTCTGCCGAAAAGACGATGACGGCATTGTCTGCCAGGTGCAGTTCCGTATGGCTCTTGAGGCCGATGGGGCCCGTGAACCAGATGCCGTCCGGCACTTCCAGGGTTCCCCCGCCCAGCTCTTCCAGGCGGGCGAAGGCCGCGGCGAAGGCGTCCGTGCACAGGGTGACCCCGTCCCCCACCGCACCGAAGTCCGTGAGGACGACGCGGTTAGCGGGAATCTGGGGCAGCTGGACCGCCGGCATGCTGAAAGGAAGGTCCGCGGGCGCCTCCGCGAGCGCATGCAAACGTTTGCCATTTACGCCACAAGAAAGGGCGAAAAAAGCTAATGCCGTAAAAATGAACGACTTAAAGAAAAACTTGGCCATAGTTTCTTTTTGTGTGCAACAAAGATAAGAAAAATAATCCAAACGTTTGCATTATTTTGAAAAAAAGTGTTCCTAACGGAGCCACTTGTCGGCAAAGTCCAGGAACTGCAGCCAGTCATAAAGCAGAATCTGGTGGCGGCCGCGGCGGATATGGTAGCCGGAAGGACCGCGGGTAACAGGCTCTTCCACACCGGGTTCATCTGCTTCCGTAAGGGTTTGCAGGCCATAGAGGGCATAGGCCGGGGCCGCCTTGGCCAGTCCCAGGAATTCGCCGTGCGGGTCGCTCCAGCGGTCTTCGCTCGCGCTCTCCAGATAGACGGGGCGCGGAGCTATCAGGGCCAGGGCTTCGTGCTGGTCGAAGGGCAGCAGCGGCTCGTTGTCGTTGTAGCAGTGGAAACGCGGGGTGAACCAGTGCGGGAAATGCGTGTTGATGCGGCGGAGGGTCTCTCCGTAACGGCGGCGGGAAAGGGCGGCGCCCCCGCAGCCGGAAGCGTCGGAGATGTACATCGCGAAGCGCTCGTCCTGCATGGCGGCCCAGAGAGCGGCCTTTCCCATGCGCGAATGGCCAAAAACGGCCACCGGGCCTATTGCAGGGCAGTTTTCCAGATAGTCCATCGCCCGGGAAAGGCCCCAGGCCCAGGCAGCCAGGCCGCCCCAGGTATAGCCCTGGTACAGGCGCATGACGCGTTGGGCATAGTCCCGCTCATCGTCCGGAGCAACGTCCTCGCAGCAGAAAGTGGCTACGGCATAGCCGCGGGAAAGGATGGTATCCAGCGGCCAGCGGTGAGCCTGGCTGCCCCGCGCGTCCAGGACGAAATTCCGCCGGCAGCGGAGCGTGTCCGGAAGGCCGATGCCGGGGTCTTCACTCACCGTATGGTTTCCGAAAAAATTGACGCCCAGAAAGGCGGGGACAGGGCCCTCCGCCCCGTTGGGCCTGTACAGAAGGAGCGTCAGGTACTCCCCTCCCCCCAGGTTCACCCGCACTTCCTGCCTGGTGGCCTTTCCTCCCAGGGCGGCGGGGTCTTCGGCAAGGAGGGTCCAGCTCTCCCCCTCCGGTCGCGGCGGGGCAGTGCCGAACATCTCGCTTTCAAACAGGGCCAGCAGTTCCTTCCGCCGGCTTTCCCACTGCCGGCGATTCCCCACAGGCCTTCCATCTTCCATGCGGAGGAGCTCCGGCAGCGTATAGTCCGGCACCTCCGCCTCCTCATAGACAAAGCCTTCCAGCGGGGCGAATTCCGGCTTCATGAAGAGTTCCGTCACGTCCAGCCATCCGGCGTCGTTCTTGGGGGCGTAACGGTTGCAGAAGAAGCCGAACTTGGCTCCAATCCAGCGGCCGGGTGCGGCGTTGAAGGTTTTCTGCATCCGCTCCCAGCGCTTGCCGTCCCGGCTCCAGGAAAAGCGGCAAACGGCCTCCGGGACATTCCCCTCCACGGCCTTGGGCCGCACCTCCAGCCGCACCCACAGCTGCGCCTCCGCCCGGGGCGGATACGCTACCGCCGGTACATTCCCGGAAGCATATTCAAACGCTTGGTTTTCAAATGCATAAGGAAGTACACACAGGGGCTCGGTTTCCTCTTCGCCCCCCTTGGGCGCTTGCTTACAGCGGCGGTACTGGAGCGCCGCGCCTTCCGGCGTATCCACCAGGAACAGGCCGGCATAGTCCGTCCCCATGACCACGAAGCCGGCCGTCTCTCCCTTTTCCTTGAGCTGGGGATTAGGGCGGAAACGCAGGCGCGCCTCTACCGTAAAACGTTCGGCGGGGAACTTCCGCTGCAGGAGGTTCGGGCAGTTCCAGAGACCCGGCGCCGCCTGCTCCACGCTGTAGAGCCGTACACCGCCCTCCGGGAGGGCCATGTGCCAGAAGGCCGACGGCACGGCCGGGTACTGCCAGTCCCAGCCAAGGCCGTAAGGACCTGTATCTGAGTTATTTTCGGCATCCGCATCAAAAGATGGAACCTTCCAGCGGCTCACCGGCCGCCCCACGCCGTCCCCGTCCGGGTCTTCCCCTATCACCGGCCAGCCGTCTTCCCGCCAAGCCATGGGCTGCAGGTGGACGATGCGTCCGTAGGCCTCCTTGTCCTGGAAATGCAGGAACCAGTGGCTGCCGTCCGGCGCTTCCACCCAGCCGCCCTGATGGGGGCCGTTCACCGTACCGGGCGCCCAGGCCAGCACCACCTTCTCTTCAAAGGGGCCGAAGGGCGAGCGGCTCCGCAGCACGGTCTGCCAGCCGGTGGCCACTCCGCCCGCGGGCGCGAAAATATAGTAGTAGCCCTCTCGCCGATAGAACTTGGTCCCCTCAATGGTGGGCTGGGTCAGGTGGCCGTCAAAAACCGCACGGGAAGGCCCCAGGAGGGCGGTGCCGTCGGGGCGCATGGGCGCTACCCAGAGCACGCTCTTGAGCCCGGCGCGGGAACCGGCCGCCGCGTGGGACAGATAGGCCTTTCCATCTTCGTCCCAAAGCGGACAGGGGTCGATGAAGCCTTTCCCCCTGACAAGCCACACCGGCGGTTCCCAGGTCCCCCGGGGATCCTTTGTCCGGACCATGAAGATGCCCCGGTCCGGGTCTCCGGCAAAGATGTAGAACCAGCCGTCGTGGTAACGGATGGCGGGCGCCCAGACGCCGTTTCCGTGCTGCACGGTGCCGTGGAAATCGTCCTCCGGAGCGGTGAAGCCCTCTCCGGGATAGTCCGTGAGGGCGGCGCCCACCTGCCGCCAGTGCACGAGGTCCCGCGAATGAAGGACCGGAAGGCCGGGGAAGCAGTTGAAGGACGATGCCGTCAGGTAGTAGTCTTCCCCCACCCGGCAGATGTCCGGGTCGGAGAAGTCCTGATGCAGGACGGGATTGGTAAAACGGGCCTGTCCTCCGCAGGGAACGGCGAGGAGGGCGGCAAGGAGCAGGGCTCCAAGGACGGAAAGGGGATGGAAACGATGCATGGCACCACAAAAGTAAAAATATTTTGCGATTTGTGCAAACGTTTGTATCTTTGCGGACGGAATGGTCACCATCATCGACATAGCCAACGCCCTCGGCATCACCCCCTCCACGGTCTCCCGCGCCCTGGCCGGGAACCCGCGCGTGAAGGAAGACACCCGCAGGGCCGTCCTCCAGAAAGCGGACGAACTGGGCTATGAGCGCAACGCCATGGCCGCCAACCTCCGGAAAGGCCGCTCCAGCATAGTAGGCGTGGTGGTCCCCCGCATCCACCGGGAATTCTTCTCCAACGTCATCGGCGGGGCGGAGAGCGTGCTCAACGCCGCCGGCTACAACGTGCTCATCTGCCAGACCATGGAAGACCTGGAGGCGGAAAAGAAGGCCCTGAGGGCCCTCAAGAACAACCGCGTGGCGGGGGTGCTCATCTCCCACGCCATCGGGGCCAAAAACAGCCGCCACATCCGGGAAATCCTGGGAGACACGCCCGTGGTGCAGTTCGACCGGGTGTTCCCGGACATCCCCGGCGCCAAAGTGGTGGGCGCCAACTGCGACGGCGCCTTCACCGCCACCACCCACCTCATCGAGCAGGGTTACCGGCGCATCGGCACGCTGGCCGGCTACATGACTTCCCTGGCCTATGTAGAACGGCTAGCCGGCTACCGCCTGGCCCTGGAGCAGGCCGGCATGTCCTTCGACGAAAGCATCGTCTATTACGACACCATCGTCCCGGAAACCGGGCGGGAAGCGGCCCTGAAGGCCCTGGACGCCGGCTGCGACGCCCTTTACAGCGCCGGAGACTTCTCGGCCCTCGGCGCCATCCAGGCGCTGCAGGAAAAGGGCGTGGACATTCCCGGGGAGTTCGGCGTGGTGGGCACCGCCAACGAATCCTTCACCACCCTCATGACCCCCACCATGAGTTCCCTGGGCCAGCATCCGTACGAGATGGGCGCCGCGGCCGCCGCCGCTTTCCTGGACGGCAGCACCGGTACGCAGGTCATCCCCATGGAGCTCCATGTCAGACAATCATCCAATAAGCAACACAATAATGGCTAAAGTAGTAACCTTCGGCGAAGTGATGCTTCGCCTCTCCACCCCGGGATACCTCCGTTTCTCGCAGGCCCGGCAGTTCGATGCCACCTTCGGCGGCGGCGAAGCCAATGTCGCCGTCTCGCTGGCCAATTACGGGGTCGACGCCCACTTCGTCACCCGCCTTCCCAAGAACGACATCGCAGACATGTGCGTGGCGGAGCTCCGCAGTTTCGGCGTGCATACGGAAGACATCCTCCGCGGGGGAGAACGCATGGGCATCTATTACCTGGAAACCGGTGCCGTCGCCCGCGGCTCCAAGGTGGTATACGACCGTGCCCACAGCGCCATTTCGGAAATCCAGCCCGGTATGATCGACTGGCACAAGGTGCTGGAAGGAGCGGACTGGTTCCACTGGACGGGCATCACCCCGGCCCTGTCGCAGGGTGCGGCGGACGCCTGCCTGGAAGCCATCAAGGTGGCCAACGAGATGGGCGTGAAGGTCTCCTGCGACCTCAATTACCGCAAGAAACTCTGGCAGTACGGCAAGACGGCCGCAGAGGTTATGCCGGCCCTGGTGGAAGGCTGCGACCTCATCCTCGGGAACGAAGAAGACGCAGAGAAGGAATTCGGCATCAAGCCGGAAGGCTTCGACGCGGAAAAGACCGGCGGAGAAATTGACCAGACGCGCTTTGAAAGCGTCTGCCGCCAGCTCATGCAGCGGTTTCCGCGCTGCAAGAAGGTGGCCATCACCCTCCGCGGTTCCATCAACGCCAACCACAACACCTGGGGCGGCGTGCTCTACGACGGCAAAACCCTCTGGCAGAGCCGCCGGTACGACATCACCCATATCGTAGACCGCGTGGGCGGCGGGGATTCCTTCATGGGCGGCCTCCTGTACGGCCTGCTGAACTGCCCCACGGACCAGGACGCCATCGAGTTCGCCGCGGCGGCCAGCGCCCTCAAGCACACCATCATCGGAGACTACAACCGCGTCACGGCGGCAGAAGTGGAAGCCCTTGTCAAGGGCGGCGGTTCCGGCCGGGTAAGCAGGTAATAATCCTTTCAGACTATGGCAAAGTTCAATAAGATCGACACCATCCAGATCATCCGGAAAACCGGTATCGTACCGGTATTCTACAACAAGGATGCAGAGCTCACCAAACAAGTGGTGAAGGCCTGTTACGAGGGCGGCATCCGCGCCTTCGAGTTCACCAACCGGGGCGACGGCGCCCACCGGGTCTTTGAGCAGGTGATGGATTTCGTACGGGCCGAATGCCCGGAAATGGCCCTCGGGGCCGGCACCATCCTGGATGCCCCCACCGCGGCGCTGTATCTCCAGATGGGGGCGGACTTCCTGGTATCGCCCTGCCTGGTGGAAGAGGTGGTGCGCCTTGCCAACCGCCGGGGCGTCCCCTACAGCCCGGGCTGCGGCACCGTCACGGAGATAGTCAAGGCCCAGGAGCTGGGCTGCGACCTGGTGAAGGTGTTCCCGGCCGGCACCGTGGGAGGCCCGGCTTTCGTCAAGAACGTGCTTGCGCCGCTTCCCTGGGCCATGGTCATGTGCACCGGCGCCGTGGAACCCACGGAAGAAAACCTCAAGGCCTGGGCCAAGAGCGGGGTCACCGCCGTGGGCATGGGCTCCAAGCTCTTCCCCAAGGAAGTGGTGGCCGCCGGGGACTGGGCCGCGGTTTCGGCGCTGTGCCGCCAATGCCTCGGCTGGTTCGGCAGATAAACTGCTGAAACTATTTTCCAAAATGTACCGTATTATATAAGTATCGACTTACGTACGGTCATGAAACTATCGCAATTCAACTTCGAACTTCCTCCCGAGCGCATCGCCCAGGAGCCTACCCGCTGGCGCGACGAAGCCCGGCTGCTGGTCCTCCACAAAGACAGTGGAGAAATGGAGCATCGCCTGTTCAAGGATATCATCGACTATTTCGGCAAAGGGGACATTTTCGTCCTCAATGACACCAAGGTCTTCCCGGCCCGCATGTACGGCAAGAAGGAGAAGACGGGGGCGGACATCATGGTGCTGCTGCTCCGGGAACTCAACCGGGAACAGCGCCTGTGGGACGTGATTGTGGACCCGGCCCGGAAAATCCGTATCGGCAACAAGCTCTATTTCGGGGAGGACGAGTCGCTTGTGGCGGAAGTGATAGACAACACCACTTCGCGCGGCCGCACCCTGCGGTTCCTCTTCGACGGTCCGTACGAGGACTTCAAGGAGGCCCTGTTCGCCTTGGGAGAGCCCTATGTACCGTCCTGGGTCAAGCCCGCCACCACGGAAGAGGATGTGGAGAACTACCAGACCATCTTTGCCGCCCACGAGGGTGCCGTGAGCGCCCCGGCGGCCGGCCTGCACTTCAGCCGGGAGCTGTTCAACCGCATGATCCTCAAGGATATAGAGAAGACTTTCATTACCGTGCACATGGGCATCGGCCATTTCCGCACCGTAGATGTGGAAGACCTTTCCAAGCACCGGATGGACTCCGAGCGCCTGATCATC